>Ga0325405_1000817_pt1 | contig 30523 bp, 14 predicted proteins | sample PopdelMetagenome_21_FD_205663 | JGI IMG/M metagenome (GOLD analysis project Ga0325405, IMG submission 205663) | Populus deltoides microbial communities from Bellville, Georgia, United States - Xylem-Control-R2 | ecosystem: Host-associated > Plants > Phyllosphere > Stem > Wood/Secondary xylem... | reverse complement strand
TCTTCTTCTTCTTCTTCTTCTTCTTCTTCTTTGTGTCTGTGGCATCCTAGTACATAAAAAAAAATATTTCATTTTTTTATTATCCTTAAACATATCAGTAGCATAAAATTAAACAAAAAGGATGTTATTCAAAGCTTGTTGCAATTCTATTGTAAAAACACAACTCATAAAGATCTCTAAGCAAGCCACCTTAGAATTAATTTAAATTTCATATACTTCTTACTGGGGGTGAAATTGCACTACATATTAAATTTAATCTTATTTTAATATCAATTTCTTAAGGTTTCAATTTGGGGTTCAATTTTATTGTAAATTGATCATACATAGATTTCAATACCTAGGCATAAGAGAACAACCTATAAACTGAGATCTATAGTTTTTTGGGTATCAAGATATTACATATTGAATTTCAGGTCATTCTGATATCGTTAGGTCTTAGTTTCAATTCTGGTGCTTTAAAATTGTGTAACAAGTCATATTTGCATCAAATTTCAAAACATGGTTTTGTACTGCTTGTTTCAAGAAAATCAGTTTTTTCTATTATATTTAAGTTATTTAGGAGTCAAATAAGTGTCTCTATTAATTTTGTCTTTTGTTTCATTTCATGTCGTTATTTTGTCCACAATTCGTAAGAATTTGAATTGCTACTTGTGAAATCATAATCATAGTTTCGTTTTGTTTGTTTTTAGTATATTTATTGATTCTTTAGTCTACATTCATAATTGGATTGCATTTTCAAAGCTTTTTTACTTGGATTGGTTGGATTTTCAGTTTTGAAAGAAGTGAAAGAAATCAAGTTGTGAGGTAAAAGGCGTAGTGAGTTTTTTAAAGTGAAAAACCTTGATTTTATGTGAAACACGAGAGGTATGATGATATATTTTGTCCTACTAATAAATTTTTTTAGATTCAAAATATGTCTAAAAATCACGAGTATATGACACCGAATGTTAATGGCGCTTTCCAAATACGAGCTACTGGCCAATAACTTGAACTTTTGGCTAGGGTGACCAAAGAGCTAAAAGATGATATTGAATCAATGAAGTAATAGATTAGTGGACTGAACACCAAGGAAGTAATGTCTAAAGGGTTGTACAAAATGTTAAAATTAATTTTGATGAGTTTGTTAATGATAACCTAGATGTGAGTGATGATGAATATAAGTTTGTATCTGTAGGCCAAGGAAATAGGTTTAGGCTGAATAGAGCAAGAAGAATGTAAGCTTTAGCCATGTTACAACTTTTATCATCTATAATTATACTGCATACCTTATATGGTCATACGAAACATATTCTCTATTTACTTCTTTAAATCATGCTTCTTCTTCTTTTTATCAAATGAAAAAATTGTATAGATCAAAAACAAGCTAGAGACCAGCAGTACAGATATACAAACATAACTAGGCAAAGGGAACAGACTCCTTTGAACAAACCAAAAGAAAGACTATCTTGCTGAACCGAATTATACAATGCCACCAAGCACAAAAAGCTTGTTCAAGGGAACAAGCTCCCTAGGACAAGCGAACGTCCAAACAACATGCATAACAGAGGAAAATACAAAAGACCAAGGGAATTGGCTTCCTTGGTCAGGCTAAAATAATTAACCCAGCAACAGACACTGCCAGCAACCAATAAGCATCAAGCCAAGCACCTGCAAAAACTACAAAGACCAGGAAGCAACTGAAAGGAACAAGGTCCAAACATGAAGCCCTCAGATAGAAGCTGATAGCAGCAACACAAAACAAAGGACTAGCCATCAAAAGGCAAACCAGCAGCTACTACTAGAACAACAACAGACAACAGCAAATAGCAACAAAGGAAATTATCCAGCAGGCGAAAACCATATTATAGAAGATAAGACCAGCAGCAAAAAATAATAGACTGTAGGGTAGCCTTAGGCAGGCATACCACCACCACAAGCAAAAAACAGCAGCAACAGGCAAAACCTAGGGACAAATAGAAAAAACTGCACAAAAACCAAATTGCCAGCCAAGCGGCATCAGGGAAATAGGCAGCCAAACTGCACCAAGCCAAGACAGTTACCCTAGATAAGGCAAACAGGTAATCTGTACATAAGAGAAACCAAGACCAGCAAGTCACAAATATCCATTTTGTATATCTACTTACAGCATACCACCGCATGGTGTCTCATGGGATTATATAACCCTTGGAAGACCAAAGGAAGAGAGTCATAAAGGTGCATGAGAAGGGGTAACCCTTCTACTACTAACATGATTCCTCTGATTATAATGTTTCCCATTACTCTTGATAGTGTCCCCCAAGGAAGGAACATTGGAAGGGCTTTTAGCTAGAATACCTGCCCCCAGATTTGGAGGTGCTAAGCAAAAGGACAGCTCCCGAAACCGTACCCACACATACTTGAGCAACTACTGCCCCTGCACAGAATGGGGAACCAACCACACCACACATACAAAAGGACCCAGATCTTTACTTACATCAGACACAGCTTCGACTACAATCACCTCCTTTCCTTTGGGGGTACTACTGGTATGCTTATTTGATTTCTGTATAGGCTCCACCGTAATCCAGCCATCAGGAGCAACACTAGGAGTCTGCTCAGTATTCACAATAGTTGTATCTGAGGAAGCCTCTGGAGTACCCTGAACTAATAGGGTCTAACTCTGCTCCTGCATACAAGTGGGAGTAGACAACTCATGTTGGTGTATCTGAGGCCCCAGACGGCTAAAAACACTCTATTTGCCAGCTTGCATAGTTGAAGTGTTAGCCTCAGTGGTAGTACTGGCAACAGTTTTAGAGCAAAAAAGCCGAGTATGCCCAAGGACATTACAATAGTTACAGAATTTTGGCAAAGTTTCACAGACAACCTTTTGGTGAAGTATTGGACCAGACAATAAAGACACCTCCACAGATTGTTGAAGGTCCCCATGAAGGTCTAGTTCAACTAACACAAGTGCATATGACAGACGAGAGAGATTAGAAGTCATTTGATCACATTGGATAGGCTTACCAAGAACACTAGCTATTTTGGACAGACAAGAGGGAGACCAACAACAGATAGGAAGGTTTGGGAATTTGACCATTTCCGGGACCTTTGTCATCTCCTCACTGGAGAAATAAAAGAATTTTATCATCGGCCTCAAAATGAGGGGTCTCCCATACATCAGGTATAAACCTCCATGAAAAGCAGAGAGCTTGTCCTCCTCACAGCTGAATCTGTAGATCAGCTACCCAGAATCATAAATAGTGAGTGTTGCCTCACATTTCCATACATAAGAGATAATACCATTCAAAGCCCTATATCCCGGGCTTTTACCAGAGACATATCCAGCTGCACACAAGTTCCAGACTTCAAATTGAGGGTGGAAGTCCTCAAGAAAGATGGAACAAGTCTTAGTGAGATGATTGAGTAAGAAATTTTGGAGCTTTATACAGGAAGCAGTTGATTTACTAGTAGAGAAAAGATCCCTTCATACACTACTGCGTGAAGTAAAGGAAAGAGAGGTACTTGCTACTACAGTTGTAGTAGGTGGACGACCTCCTGGTGGGAGAGAAGGAGGCACGAGATCAGTAGAAGGAAGAAGCAAATGGGGTGATTTGAGATCACAATCATCATCAAAGAAAGAGAAATCCAACTGTTCCTCTCCCAGGAGCGCTTCAACCAAAGCTTCATCTTCTGAGCAATCTTCTATAGTAACTTCCTCTAAAAGGTGAAAGCCATAAGCAACCTCAAGGATAGGTGTAAGAACTTCAGGACACACAGCACTGGCCGATGGTGGGGGCTTGGGGGAAGGACAGGGGAAGATGAATAGGGAAAAGCATCTGATTTGGTTGCTTAAAGAGCCAGAACAATAGAACCATCATGATCTGGGTCATCAGGAACAGGATCATATAGGATGGCTTTTCCACATGTTACGGTAGCTGTAACTTCTTACTTGTTTTTGGCCATTTGAAATAAAGCACAATTGGGAAAAAAAAGGAAAAAGAGGAGGAACCAAGAAAATGAAAACAGAGAAGGGGAGGAAGGAGAAGGGAAGAGATCAGTGCTGTGAAGACAAGGAAGCCAAGAGAAATTCAAAATCCAGACCCCGCCAGCACAAATAGTGGAATCAACTCCATGGAGAAGGAGAGCATCTCTCTCTAGATTCTCTCTCAAGACCGGCGTAGGTTTTTTTAAATCATGCTTTTTTACTTGAACACCCAATACACGTCTAACCACAAATGACTTACCGATACACAGGTTCTCTACCTCATTATCATTAACATCCTCAAGTGGCGACATCTTCTCATCATTGCTGTCACTTTTATTTTTACCTTTTTATGGTCATGAAAGATCATAGCTTTTTCATTTGAACAAATAAAAGTCACGTGACTTATTTCCAAACAATGAAAACAATTAATATCATGATTATGAGGTGGTTGAGAATCAGATTTACCTCGAATATTGGTGGAGGCTTCTTTCTTAACCTTAGGTGTCTCGATATTATTTCTCACATTCAAATTAGATTGGGTAGCCCCATCCTTCTTCCAATTTAGCCTCCGTGACAAAAAAAAAAACTTGAATTTATAACTTGTCATCAATTGTCCTTTCTCTTGAGTTATTGTTCCACCATTATATCCATATACATCATATCTTTTAACTCAACAAAGTATCATAACTCCATAATATTCGATATCTTAAAATTCAAATCATTCAAGAATCTAGCCATGGTAGCTTATTTACTCACCTCTGTGTCCACCTAAATCCTAGCTACCTCTATCTCTTTATAGTCGTCCACTATACTTTTAGAACCTTGAGTTAAGCTTTGCAATTTCTAATACAAAATCTTGATACTAGTGACTAGGAATAAATCTCATCCTTATGATTGCCTTCATCTCATCCCAAGTAATAATAGGCCTTTCATGATTTTTTCTTTACTTTAAACAGGTTGATCCCACCAAATAATAGCATAATCAATAAATTCAATCACAATTAATTTTACCTTTTTCTCTTTCGAATAGTTGTGATAATAAAAAATAAACTCCGCTTTGTGTTTGCACTCTAAGTAAGCTTCTAGATCATTCCTATATTAGAAGGTAGGAATCTTCATTTTAAACTCAACACTCTTTTAAATCCCCATGATGTTGAAATCTCTTATCATAAAAAAGTATCATGATGTTGAATTCTACCTCATTAGTTGAATAAAACTTGATCAAATTCATCTAAATCATCATCCTTATTCTAAAAAACAAACTTATCTATAGGTGTGGTACCATATTTTTATAGACTTCTAGCATTATGAACCCTTTGGGATGACCCTTCTTATAAACTAGCAATCACAACATCGTTTCTATCTATTTGATTATTTACCTTGCCAAACAACATATTCATCCTCTTAAACTGTTGTTACATGGCCCGTGAAACAAATAAAGTGTTCTTATTATCCTTCTCTTTCTTAGGTGATGATTCTCATTTGAAAGATATCATCAAATCTAAAAAATATGTTAGTAAATAATCCTCACACACTCCCTTAGTGCTTACTCTCAAAGATGTGTCACTTCACTTGTGTATCACTTATAATTTGGCTTTTCATAATAATATTCTCACAATTTATGCCTTTTACCCTTTTTAGCTCCACTCTTTAGTTCTTTAAGGAACTAAAAAAAAGAAATAATTTTTTTTAGATTCTATCATTCAACTAATGGATTCAAAAAGACACAACAATCAAGAAAAATAATAGAGAAACTAGAAATATGGAAAACTCAACAAACAAACCCAAATCAGTATCAAAAAACCAAATTTACTAACACCCAAATTTAATTTAGAATCAAACCAAACAAATTGATTGCCAATTGAATAAAACTCAAGAATTCAAAATCAACTTAGCTCTTTCAAGTCAAACCAATCTTAATTTTACGATCCAAAAAACAAACTATTTCAATCAACTATGTTTGCAATTTCTTTCTTCTTTTCTTTTCTTTTTAATTTTTTGCAGAAACTATTTATCACATAAATTCTCTCTCTCTCTCTCTCTCTCTCATATATATATATATATATAATTCAACAGAATACTAGTTTGAAAGATAACCTTTTTTTATCAATGAAAACCTAAACAATAAAATTAAGGTAAGGCTGTATCAAGAACACGAAGAAAAATAGGAATTAAGGTAAAGTTGAAATCAATAAAACTAGGGTTCAAAAATTTAAAGAGAAAATAAAATCTAACAACCAAAAACATGATGTAAAATGAACAAAACTAAATTAATTTGAAGATAAATGGATGAAACATGATTTTAAAGCCAAGCTCTGATATCAACTGACATGGGAAAATTTCTTCCATATCCATGGCATAATAATGTTTATTGCATTATTTCATTAATGATTAAGATTTTTAGGTTTTAAAGAGTTTAATAAGAGTATAAGATACGGTTCGATAAATCAAGTGTAACTTATAAGTCGATCGTTGGATCAAGCTAAAAGTTTGATAAAAAATTTAAAGGTTGTGTTTTCTAATAAGTTAAATTTTCATGAAGATCAAAAATTTGGAAATAAGGCTTGGAAGTTACTATACGAGATTGTTTTTATTTACCTTATTGTATTTGGATTTTTTTTCCTATTTAGATTAAGACTTTTAATTTAATTAGTATCTAGGAATCTTGATGCTAGATGAATTCTATTAGTTACATAAAATTTTATTAGGAATCATTTTCTATAAAGGATTTTAGTTTTAATTAGAAATCATTTCCTATAAAGGATTATAGGTCCAAAAAATAGTATAAATAGGGATGTCCATTTTATTTTATTCACATTCATATTATTATTTAGGCTTTATAAAATACTAGAGATTTTTCTCTAATTTTTTCTATAGTTTAGGTTTATAACCTTAGGGTTTGAGAATCCTAACTTTTATCCACATTATACACCATGTCAATTGGTATCAAAGTAGATTGACCTCTTTGATAGACGAAGATAATAACAACTCACTCCATGATGCAAGAGTGAAGGCCCTTCAGGGCATCATATGGGCATAGGAGCAAAAACTAGATCATTTTGTGCAAGCTCAAGAATAGAGAATGGATTGTTTAGAGCAAGCCATAGCAAGTCTAACTCGACTAATAGGAAGCACAAATAGAGACCATGAATTGGAGAGGAAATTGCTTAGAAACTTACCTCAAGGCAGCCAAACCCCAAACTTATTTCTGAATTTGATGAGATTCCATTCTATGATGAGAAATTTTTTAAGAAAATATTTATTAACTTGTTGACAAAGTTGGAAACTTACTTTTTGTTTCAACAAGGTTTCTTATTATCAAAAAGTAGAACTTGCCGCACACAAACTTTATTATGGTGCTAGAGAATCATAGTTTGAATTTCTAGACTTTAGAAATCATATTGGTATGTCTTTAATTCCATCTTTGCAAGATTTGAGATAATCATTAATTTTAGAGTTTATACAAGATGATTATGAAGAAATTTAATGTTGGATAGATAAGTAAATATATTTTTATTATTTGCCTTCTATTAAACCTTCTCAAATAGCAATGAAAATAAATAAGGAGGAGGTGTTATCTCTTTAAAGTAGACAATTTCAACATCACGTTAGTGATAACAACACATCTGCAAATATTACTTTACTTGTCAATGTTTCATATACTATTGGTATATAAAAAATAAAAAAAGCTCCTAAATTACTATCACATAGTGATTCTTAAAGCCTTGAAGCACTAAAAGAAAAGCCAGAACAAGTTGGAATTACTCATGAGGATGAAGTTGACATTAAAAAGGATTTAAGTATGGATGTTTCATCTAAACCGAGCTTTCATGTTGGGTCAATATTATGAAATTATCAAATCATCTTATGGTTAAGACATTGTTATTAGAGATAACCAAATATGTCAACTAAAGTTTTCATTATCTCTAAAGATGGTTTTATACGAGGTTGATTTTTTAGGTCTTAAACAATTTTGTCTAGATTTAGAAATTTTACATTGATATATTTTCGTTAAAATTGGATTTAAGATATTTGAAATAAGCTATCTTGTGCATACATTAGGGACACTGTTATATTCAAATTATTTATTCCTTTGGAGTGAAAGAGTTCAATTTTTAGCAAATAACTTGAGGGCGAGATTTTTGGAAGTAAAGTGAACTGATGTGAGAAACTTTCTTCCATATTCTTGATATAATAATTTTTACTCTATTATTTCATTAATGGTTAAGATTTTTAATTTTTGAAGATTTAAGAAGAGTTCTAGACGTAGTTTAATAAATCAAGCATAACTTGTAATTTGACTGTTGGATCAAGCTAAAATCTTGAAAATGATTTTAAAGGCTTTATTTTCTATTGGGTTAAAGATTCATAATGATCGAATATTGGGAAAACCTTTAAATAAAGCTCAAATATTATTATGTGAGATTGTTTTTATTTACCTTATTGTATTTAGATTCTTTTTTCTATTTAGATTAGGAATTTTAATTTAATTAGTATTTTACTATTTAAAAATTCTAATGCTAAATGGATTCTATTAGTTAGGTAAGTTTTAATTAGAAATCATTTCCTATAAAGGATTTTAGGTTTAATTAGGAATCATTTTCTATAAATGATTCTATGTATAAAACTAGTATGAATAGAGATATTTAGTTTATTTTATTCATAATCAAATTATTATTTAGATTTTATAAAATACCAGAGAATTTTTTTCTAAATTTCTCTACAGCTTAAATCTGTAACATTAGGACTTACGAACTCTAGATTTTATCCATGTTATACATCGTGTTATCAACTAATACAAACCTAGAGGGTTAGAATTCTAGAACCCACAATTAAGATTTAACACAACCCAATAAAACTAAAATCAAGTTGAAAAGAACCTAACCCAATAATTACATGAACCAAAGAATTGAAGTTATAAAGATTGAATGCCACAAAAAATAAATATTTGATAAGTTCTGAATAGTTCAATGAAGAACCAAGAGTAAAAGAAATCTTTTCCAATATTATTTCTAAAAATCAATGAGTTGTCATAGCTTACACAAAAAAAAAAATTATAATTCAATATAATAAACCCTACTAAAATATTAGGCCAGAATTAAAACTCAAATATAAACTAGTTTAAGGATACTTCTAAAATAAATAAATAAAAATCTCAATTCTTAAAAAATAAAGCTTAATTTGCATCGTAATTTTTAAGCCTCATCAAAAGGTCTTTCTAATGTTTGATCACTACAAAATTTAACTCAATAGACAACAAAACTTTTAAAATCTTACCGAAAAATTTCAATTTAATCCAATGGTTAAATTGAAAGTTATAATCATTAATATAAAGTTGTGAATTCAAACTCTAATATATTTTAATGAGTCCAATCTCGTACTTAACATTGATTAAGATACTTAACATTGATTAAGATTTGATACTCATGAACTCAACCACTAATATATATTTATCATCTGCTATCTTTTCTTTTCATTCTCTCTTTTCTTTTCATTCCCTTGGTCAAGAACTTAATTGCACAAAAATAAAGTTCGCAACTATATAAAATAAAGCTTGCAACACTCGAGAACGGTTATAAGCCCTTTTTGAAGAGGAAAATATTGGACAAAGTAAGTAAAAAAGAAAACCTAGAGTATTCTAGAACTTCTGAGCTTGGAAAATAAGAAATCGTAAAGAAACAGGGGAAAATCTGGCTTCCGGATCCAAGTGCACGTTACACAATTACAAAGTCCAGTCTACAACAAACATTTAAATAGAAAATCTTAGCAGACGTTTTCTAGAAAGCAATCTCCCAGAAGATCAACGGGTGTCGTTTTCCTTTATTTTGAACGAATATTGGAATAAAGAGCAAATTAGAATCAAATACTGTCTCTAATCTCTTGACAAACACACGAGAATGATGAAATTCAAATACACTACTCTTCCTGCAAGAGTGAAGTTTTTAGCCTTTGGGACTGCTACAAATTTGACTGATAACTATTTGGTTGTTGTTTCAATTGCAGAGCATCAAATGTTGAACCTTGATTTACCCAGGAAGTTATTAGGCGATGCGCAATTGCGAAAGGTCCAGGGAAAAACATCGGAGCAAGTTCCCCACTTTCTACATTAAAATCTGATGATAAACTCTGTCCTCTCTCAACCCCTCTACACATCTGGTCTACCTTGGCCGCTGCTGTTCTTTGTGCCTTCTCGTACTCCGCAAGCATTAAAGCTTTTCGGACATCTTCTCTACTGTGCCATTGAGCATCTAAATGATTCAAAAATTCAATATTAGCCCCATGATATGTCTCCAGCAGACCATCCAATTATAAACAAAAAGAGATGGAAGAGACCAATAAATGTGTATCGCATGATTTCTTTCCCCCCATTATATGCGCATTACTGTCACCTTTTCCACCAGAAATCATATCAACTTAGTGAAAGTATAGATTTAGTTTCCTTTCCCTTTCTACAGTTAGGGGATCAAAAGCTCTTTCACATCTAAAATGGAGAGATGTGGAACTTCAACCGACCTGAAGGTAAAATCTTGGCTACTCCTTTTGCTCTAGAGTTTGTATTGTGCCCATAATTTTTTCCATACTAAAGAAAGAGGTTTCAGGAGGGAAAAGAGAGACCCAAGAGTAATCAACCAAATTCTAAATTTTCAATTACCTTCCAACTCTGCCTTGTCTACTTTTATTTCAAGTGATTTTGCATATGCAAAGAAACCCACCATCAGCTGGCATGGCATGCTGCTTGGGCCAACTAGAAAGAAACCAGAACAAGTGCACAATAAGCTAACAGCATATGTAAATAAATAAGTCAAGAGAGTAACAAGACATCAACTATAACAGTTTTGCACAAACAGAGGATACTGAGGTCGTGAGATGTAGAGAACACTAGTCACCGGTGAAACGAAAACATGAAGGAAAGAAAAAAGAGCAATTGTTGAAAGTGTCATCACCTAAGAGCCAACAGATATTAGCTTGTAGGTGTAACCATAATATAGTTATTTAATGAAATTGCAAAGAAATTTATCTTTTAAATTTGTTTTAATTACATTATGTACTCAATTATTTGATAAAATTTCATGCAATGATATTTGTAAGATATATGGTGCAACACTTACGTGGATAATATTTTAGGTTCCCGAATATCATACATGCAATGAAACAATAAAACAAAATTATTCGAGAGTCCTTAGGATCCTGTTAGACAGATCTAAAGTTGTTTAGGAATTTATTACCTGAAGATCTAATCTTTTTCAGCTTTAAATAATTTTTTAAAGGATGGGTTGTTGCAAACCACAAGAATTTCTCGGTCAATACTATTTGAGAACATATGAAAAAAATTTCCTAATTCACCTAGGGTGATCTCAAGTCTAAGGATCACTTACACAACCGTTACGTGAGCCTTTTCATAGACATATGAGTCTTTCCATAGACATAGATGATCTCTCTATATGGAATTCTCATGCGAGTCAGTTCAGTGTACGTGTTTTATGACAAGCACTTACATATTAGTTTTAAGCAAGGTTGTCAATTCCGTTTTGGTAGGTGTTTCGTTTTTTTAATTGAAATGGAATGTTTCAGTTTCGGAGTGTTTCGGCATGCCGTTTCGGGGTTGTATTATATATATATATATTCAACAAACATAATTCAAATTCAAGATAAATTAATTATAAATTATGCAATACAAACACAATGTCAAACAAATATAATTTCAAAATTTAAAATATTTCTAAATAGTCAAGATTAAATAGATCTTTAACTTAAAGTAATTCAACTTAAACAAAATATCAAAATATTATAAAATTAAAATTTTTTAACACAAATATTTTAAATATAAAGCTAGGTCAATGTTATCAAGGCTAATGGGATCTAAAGCATTTCTTATTTTGCTCAAATTCCTACAAAGTATAAACTTGAAAAAAACAACATGAATATAAACCATATATATTAGTGATAAATCTAAATTTAAAAAATTAATATCATTGTTAATGAAAATAATAATAATAATTTTCAATATTATTATTAATATCATTGTTATTGAAAATAGTAATGAAAAATAACTTTTTATACTCGGATGGTTTAATTAATTAAATTGAACCATGTTTAATTTGATTCAATAACTTTTCAAGACCGGAACAGAACATGTGGAATGAAACCGGAACATTCCGACCAGAATTTAGCTGAAAAATACGGAACGGACCGAGATTTGAAATGTGATGAAAATTGTTCCGTTTTATTTCGTTTTTTGAATTAGTATGAAATATTTTGGCCATTCCGGACAAAACAGAACGGAATTGACAACCTTTGTTTTAAGTATCTCTTATACCCCAACTTATGAGAACAATTGCTTCATTTCATAAAAGAAAGAACATAATATATATCAGTTTATACAGCTCTAATAAATATCTAGTATTTAAAAGAGCATCGACCACAAATATTTTAGAAATAATACTTTAATGCAATAGAAATCTCATAATTATAATAACTTTATAATTTTATTTGCAAATTATTTTTATCTTATAGATTTTATCTTTACTCTAGATTTATAAATCAAATATTAGATTCATTAATATAATATTAGATGATTATTAAAGATAAATTAAGCTTTTATTAATAATAAATATGTATTTACGTGAATATAATAATATCATGTGTAACCAACTGATTGATAATAAAAAAATACTAATCTAATATAATACTATTAAATGTCTTTTTGCTTTGTTGAGATTAGAGAACAACAAAAGCAATAAGACTGGCATGCATTAAAACTTTATCATACGATAAGAGTGGAGATCCTCACTTTAAGAATCGAGTTCATCGGATGTCGCCCACATGAGAACTCACTTGGTATTTACCTGGTGTGTATAAGAATCTCATAGAGATGGGTGCTGCTAGTCTTTAACTTGAGATTATCATAGTATCTCGTAGAAGGAATCGTATACCGTTACACTTTTGGGATGGACTTTGAAGGGTCGTACATCCATTGGATGAATAACCAGATATGATTTATTGCTTCCGGTAACGGAAGTTAAATGTCACTGGCCACTCATTAAGTGGATGACTTCAGAAAATTTGTGCGCATTTTAATAGGTTATAAAATCATTATCTACTAGTAACCAGAGCAAATTAAGAAGTGGCTATATAAAGTAGGCACAATCCAAGCCCTAGGTCATCTCGTGGCATTGTATGATGACGGGGCTGAATTGCATGGTAATGAGAATCTTGATTGATTCTTTTTGTCACTTTAGGTGTCATGATGGAGGAGTACTAGTTCGAGAACTTGACTTTGTAAGACAAGATGCATGGATAAAAATATTCATGTTGTATTTAATGAGTAGTGGCACTAGGACTATAGCCAAGCCTTACTGAAAGTTTACAGGGTCACTTGCATAAAAGGAATTGAATGTCAAAGTAATATGAAAGATAGAGTACTTCCTATAAGGGTCTTAAAGAGACCAGGACTCTCCTAGAAGTCCCATTGAGACTAGGGCCTTATACTAGTCTTAATGGGATTAGGGTTAGGGATCATATTATAACTAGGAGTCTAGTTTTGTCCACGAAATTAGAACCCTAATGAAATTACAATTCGTTCCAGGAGTCCTAGTTAGACTAGAACTCTTAAAAAGACTCCATGTGTAAATTGTAAATTACAATTTGTCCAGAAGATGGTGTCTTTTGGAAGTTGAATTTGAATGGCAATTCTCTCCAAGTTCTTGGGGATTAAAACAAGGGGTAAAGTTGATTAGTACAAGTTGTTACAGGAGACTATTCACGTTTCCTAGGCACCTGGCTTTCCATTCAGAATTGTTTAACAACAAAAGCCAGGCCGGTTCAGGTGCAGAGAAACATAAATTCTCTTGCTTAACAGGGCTTTGGAGCATCATGAGAATTTGTTCTTCACATTTTCAGTTACTAAAAATGTCTGGCAGCATAAATTGCAGCTTTGTGGAATAATGTGGATGGAAGTGGTATCAAATGATTTAAAATATCTTGAAGCCAAGACGGATTTGGATTATGATTGCGCAGAAAGGCACAAAAGGATCCATATAACTGAGCTGACTAGTTTGGTACATAATCTCAATAACTTAAATCTACAATGGTTCATTATTTTGCAGGAAGCAAATTGTCTTGTAACTAGTAAATGGTTTCATTATTTGATAGTTGTATAATTTGATGTAATGTTTTTTCTCCAAGTTCTCTTTAAGCTACAAAGCTTTTTTTATCAACGAAAATTTTAATTCGTCAAATAATTAAAGAAAAGAAACCTGCAATCTGGGTTGCAAGCTTGAGACTATTGCCACTGCAGTAGTCGGTGGCACTTTCGTGGATCATGAGCACCAGAATTGGATGAAAATTCTAGTCCTGGATTGTGCATGGAGTGAACACATTATGGCTTAGGGAATTCTTTTTTACTCGTACAATTGTTTTGGTTTGCTTGCTTTCAAAGGAAACAGAAATCTACGAGAAAATATGGACACGATGAAAACATAAATATTACTGTGAAAAACCTAGCTCTCTGTTTTTCTACGTTTAAGAAAACTGATTTGATAATTTTCCAATTTCTTATAACTTCAGAGAACTGTTTTATTTTATTTTTTTCACCCATCCCTTATATTCCAATAGGAAAATACACTTCAAAACAGGTTTTCTAGTTTTTGCATTTTGAAAAGGTTGCTTGGCATAATAATGTAAGGAATTTTTTTTTCATTTTTCAATAGACAAAAAATTCCAAAGTATATGCATCCAATTGTTTTAATTTATCCACTTATTGTAATAGCACAAAGATGTCATTTTAGATATTCTGCATTTTGTGCCCGATACTTCATATATTCAGTGAAATAATTAAAACCAAAGATGATGAATGACAGGGTAGCGACCCGCAATACACTAAATGGAGAATTATTATAACACACACAGAGGCAATATTTTAGTTTCAGTATGGATGTACTTTAACCTTTAAGGTGCTAATCTTTGGCCCCCCACTATATGACGGATGGAATATTAAGGCAATTTTTATTTTTGTTGATTAAAGACAAAAATACTCTTCTTTGTTACATTCCCAGTAAGCTCTATGACACACAAGCGAAAAGTTGAAGAAAATGCAATCATATAAGAGTGGTAAAGGTGATACCAGGCCATGGCTGAGAGCTATGATACATAACTTCTCCTACTTCAATGGCAGTCTCTTCCCATGTTTCTCTCCTCACTGCCTCTTCTAAGCTTTCTCCAGGCTAAGGACAATAGAAGAATTCAAAAATTCAAATTCAAGTACAGAAGAGAGAATAAAATAATTGCCAAATAGATGATTTCTTATGATATTATCATGAGGGTCTATCCCATATAAATTAAATGCTTGTATGCATTTTGGATCCTTCAGCTTACAGGGAACGCTTCTAGCTATGGGCAAACTAGAAATTGGCCAAGACACATACCTCTATGAAACCAGCTAAGCAACTCCACATTCGGGGTACAAGTCTTGACGGTCTGCCTAAAAGGACACGATCATTTTCTCGATCAATAACTAACATGATGACAACCTGCAGTTAGAGAACAGTAATTTTCAAAGCTAATGCATCCACTAGAGGTTTAAACAACATTCACAGCGGAGTGAGATAAGAATTACTGTACTGGATCCACACGAGGATAAACTTTCCTTCTGCACAACTCATCTGAGCATTGTTTCCGCCTCCCAGATTCCATGGGAACAGTTTTCTCTCCGCAATATCCACAAAAACGTGAGATGTTATGCCACTCCAGCAATGCTTTGGCCTAACCAATGCAAAGATCAAAATGGTTAATATGGAACTCTTAGTGCCACCAAAATGGCATATATATAATAATTAAATGGGGGTATGTTAACAAGGTGGCATAGACCTGGACCTATTAGAATGGGAGAAAGTGAAACATATTTACGTCATGAGGCTACTGACAGCAAGATCAAGGAAACATCCACCCCCCAGGTCCAACTCTAATCTCGAAGTGATGGAGAACAAATATGGAGGGGAAGAGACTTCCGTAGCAAAGTGAGACCTTTCAGTTAAGATGTTAAATTAAAGACAAAAACCAAAGAGGGGATAGAAATAAATAAGTAATAAAGATGATAAATTGGGGCAGGCAGATGTTCGTAGTCTGCTCAGCTCAATTAAACCTCAGTTCCAAATTACATCACTTGTCTACGCTTAGTTATTCATCAAGATACTTGTGTCGCAATACACTTCTAGAGCATAACATGAGATCAGCTCAGGTAAAACTTTTCCTATGTTGCACGAGGCTTGAATTTCAAGTTTCAAGACACTTTTTTCCATGGCTTGTAAAAAGTTGAAACATCCAATTAACTGGCAAGATGATAATCTGAAATTCAAGCCATGGACAAAATGGCACCCTCAAATTTTCACAAACTAAAGTGGTTAAAAATATATCTCAACTATAAAGATGAGAAGGGAAAGAAGCCATTTTTCAGCAACTAGAAAGCTCACATCTATGTTACCATTTTAACTTGAGGCACTTAAAATGATCCAAACCTCATTCTTAGAACCAAGCGCATAAATCTAAGACATTAAACTTATTGAAAAACAAAACCAACTTACATGGCCAGCAACGGCCAAATCAACCATGGCCTGCTCATCAGCCCAATCTGTAGCCACCATAAGTGTTCTTAACTCAATGAAGCAAACCTGCTCGCTATCAAATTCAGTGAATAAACTATTTTCACAGGAGACATCAATTGCCCAATAAACCACATCCACATCTTGTTCAGAGCTTGAACCCAGATAAAACAAGCTGTCTCCGGTGAATTCAACCCCGGAAGCAGAAAATAAACCTTTACAATCAGCCAAACTGATCCAGCCCAGATGCCACGTGGGCCCCAAATCAGCATCGGTGCTAGTGGAGGACGTCAAAGGCCTGCCCTTCCTAAAGGGTAGAACCTTGAAATTAAGAGAAGAAGATTGGTGGGAATTGTCTACAAGTTGAGTTTTGAGGGTTTCAAGGGCTAAGGCAGGTGATAATGGGTGGGTTGGTTTGGGTGTTTTAGACCTAAGAGGATTGCCTGCGAAGGCGTGGGATGGGAGGCTTATGGGCATGGCGGTTTTGGTACGGAAATAGGAGAAAGATTTCTCTGTGAAGAAGAACGGAGTTGCTTTGGGAGAGAGGAGCTCGTATAAAAAGAGGGAGGAAACGTGGATGATGATGACGACGCCGACGACGACATTATGATGACGATGATGGAGGGGTTCTTGGGTGACTCTTGCTGTGAGTGCTTGGCATCGAAAGCTGGAGCTGTCTCCTATAAAAAGTTTGAATTATAAAATTATAATTAGAGAGAATTTTTATTTAGTATCATGATTATTAGTAAATTAGTAATTAATAAAAGTCGAGAATAATTATATAAAAAAAGAAGATATATTACTATTAATGCATCTTATTTAAAATAAATTATATTATTGATTAATTATTAATTTAAATTATTTTTTTAGTTGTTGGTTTCATCTAAAGTTTAAAATAGATTTCTCTTTATAAAAAAATCTTTATCTTATCAAGTTAAATTCTAATAATTTTAAAATTTTAATTTTAGCATCACATTTATTTTTTATTCTCTATCTTTAATAATTGAATGTATATTTTACAGTGTAATTTTATACTTCTAATATTAAACTTTACAGCTAAATCTTAATTCTTTAAAAATTAATTAAACAAATTAATTGTTCTGGGATTTTCAATATATTATCCAAATCCTAATTGATAATGATATCCATTTTATATTTTTAAAACATGATTAAAATTTAATTTTATATTTTTTAGAAAATATACATGAAAAACTTTTAGAATTTGATTATATGCACAAAAACAAAACATATTTGTTTGTGTTTTTGAAATGAAGAGTTGTTTTATTTTATTTTTGGATTTTTTGAAATTTCAGAGAAAACCATATATTTTTAATATTAGGTTTGTATCTTATAGCGTAAGTCTACAATCCGATATAAAATGAAATTCTTGAAAAAAAGCATATTCTTGTGTTTTCTAAAATAAGAGATATGTTTATGCAATATGGATTCAAAATTAGTTTTCTAAACTCATTTTGGTCATGAACAAACTTAGCAAATTCATGATAAACATCATTTCTTCAACATGTATTGCTTAAGTTAAATTAAAACAACATTATTTTATTAAGAAGAAACAACTTAAATAGAAAACTTTTACTACATCAAAAACATTCAAAAGAGCTTTAAAAAACAGAATGAGAATATCATAGTAACAAAAAGAGCAACCATAACACTACTTGTCAAGCATTCTAAACTCCATCTTCATGTTTGTAAACATAAATATAAACTAAATGACAATTAAAAAAACAACTTAAACAGGCAACATGGACTCCACTTTTAGATTAAAAAGTAATACCTTCAAGTTACTAGAGCAACTACTACCCTATTTACTTTCCATTGTCAAGTGTTGCGTCTACAAGATTGATGCCCTTTCAAAACTTAAGAAATCCTTATGCTAGGCTCTTAAACCTTCACGCTTAGAGTTTCTTTATCAATCTTTTCTCATTTTTTCCTTTTTCTTACTCTAATTTGTCAAGGTGTATTTATAGTTTTTGCTATGCTTTTTTATGGATTCAAACATACATTGATCAAAGTTTAATCCTTTGACCAAAATGAGGGGGTTTTAGAGTACATTTTACTGTTATAAGCTTTGTACTTATGCTAGTTTTACAATAGTGATTTTGCAACAAACTTGGGTTTTGGAAGTTTTGGTGGTTTTCCAAACTTGAAGACCAAGAAGTTTGTTTTTTACCTTTTGATTTTGAGAGAAATGTGATCAACCTTTAGTAAGAACCTACTAAGAAAGCTAGAAGTGTGAACACACAAAAAAGATTAGTGGTTTTCTGAAATGGGTATCACGTTCACCGATGACTGAGTTACCCACTTTTAAGGTTTTTTTGGAGCAACTCCGATGTAAACATCATCGGAGACCACCTGATCTTCGTAGAGGAGAGAAGTATATCTTTCGTTTAGATCCATCCTTGCTCAATTTAGAAGTGAGCAAGGAAAATACAGTGATAGCTTATCGGGGACAAGATGTTATTGAATTCTTTGAAGAAAATGAGATCTAAATGTTTAATGAGAGTAGCTAATCTTTGTAGAGGGGGTGTTTCTTAGTTGAATAATGGTGGTTACAACCTTAAAGGTGGTCAGAAATGTCATATTTATTCGTCTAAAAGCGCGTACTTAATTAATCAAAATTGTCAAATAAGAAGCTAAATAATTGTGGAATGACGTATTGTCTAGGTTAAACCCTAGAAATTAGGGTTTTTTATTTGAAATTTGAAAATTTTCATTTTAGTCCTTGTTTTTCCAATTACTTTTAATTGCACCTATAATTGCATCCTTAACTTTTAATTTCATGCAATTTCACCCCTGCCAAACTCAATCATCAGCCTCATAGTCCAACGTCATTTTCATCTTGGTCTTTGGTTTCTGATTTGTGAACTTGGACCCTTAATTGACCATCAAAATTTTAATTTTCTTCAAATTGACCCCTGATTTAGTTAATTCCAACCCTTATAATCACACACCTTTTTTAATTTGGTCTTTGGTTTTGGATTTCTTCAATAAAGTCCTTAATTACCCATCAAACTTTAATATTTGTGTAATTAAGTCTCTGATTTGACCAAATTAAACTCTTTAAAATTGCAATTCGACTCTTAGACTTTAATTTCTTCTAATTAAAGCTTAAATTGACTTCAAAAATCAATTTTTCTTGCAATTAAGTTCTCAATAAAATTAATTACGCTTTCAAAATTCTCATTAAGTCCTTACCTATCTAAATTTGTATTTCTTTACCCAAAATAAAAATATTTTCACCAACAGAGCCTTTTGTCAATTAGAATTGGGTTGCTAATTTTGCTATTTTTACATATTTTGGTCCTCTAACTCTTACACTTGTCACTTTGGTCCTTCACCACAAACTTGGGCAATCTTATAGGCTTTCTTCATATATATCCTCCTGTATTTTGGATTTTTTTTTTCTATTCTTTCTCTTTCTTTTCTTGATTTTTTATAGGGTCAAAAATAGATAACAACAACTTTATTGATCTTACTTTGTTCATTGTGATTTGTTCAATTATCACCATTTTACTTACGAATTGTATTGTATCCAAAAATAGTATCGTGTGAATAATAGTTTCACTAAATAGATAATAACAACTTTATTGATCTTACTTTGTTCATTGTGATTTGTTCAATTATCACCATTTTACTTACGAATTGTATTGTATCCAAAAATAGTATCGTGTGAATAATAGTTTCACTAAATAAGTTTCCAGAAAAGACTGGACAAACTATCTCGTTTAAAACTTGATGTTCTTAGACATAACTTCCTATACCATATCTATTAACCGCTCTAACTTTTTGTGTATGTGAACATTAACGTATATGTGAACAGTAACCAACCAGATAACTTTGATGTCAATCTTAAAGAGTATAAGCAAGATAAAAAAAAAAAAAACATGATCGAACCAATAAGATAGTGTAAACTATCATTAACAAATCAATAATCACTTATTAGAAATTATAAATCAATAAGATATATGACATGCATCAAACCATTTAAATTGCATTAAAAAATTAGAAGCTAAACTATAACTTTAAAACAAACATATATAGCAACCTTCTCAAATTAAACAAAAGGAAAAACAAGTCATAACAAATCAAAAGGTTATAAATTAAAGCACATAAAATTAAAATTAAATCTATATGTAAGAATATAGCAACCTAAAAGGAAGTTCAATTATAACTTAAAATTTTAAAGATTCTAAAAAAATCTTTCACAATTATTATTATTATTATTATTATTATTATTATTATTATTATTATTCACAAGATAAACAAAACAAAGTATAATACGAAAAGAATAGCCTTAAGATTGTTTTTCAAAGTTGTAAATAAATTACACTAGTGGATAATGATGTTTAGTTTATCAAATGTGCTTGTTATCCATGTTCTTTAAAAACATTCCCAGCATATAATGTAGTTCTCAAGCTGAAGGATTTTTTTTTTTGTTTTGAAAATCTTGGGTTTAATGGGTGTAGCTTATGGGGGTAGTAGTTTATTCCATGCTACTACCATTGTTATGAGACGAACAAACCAAATTGAGAAACTCAAAATAATTCAGTGGTCTTCGAATCCCTAAATTTTTTAGAACGAGATTGTTAATCACTTTAAGAATATCTTTTTTTACATCACTAAAGACATTGGCATGGATGGTATGAGATGCAATGAGCATGCTAGGCTCTCTACCCATGATGCTCTTGATCTTTTGAATCCTGATACAAAGGACGAGGCATTCTATGTGTTAGTTTAATATATCTTGTATTCAATTAGTTGGTTACACGTGACATTATTATATTCATGTAAATACATATTAGTATTAATAAAGGCTTGATTTATTTTTTATATTTATATAATATTAGGTTAATGAATCTAGAGTAAATATAAAATTCATGGGAAAAAAATGCTTTGCTAAGAAAATTATAAAGTTGTTATAATTATAGGATTCTTATTGCATCAAAGCATTGTTCCTAAAATATTCTTGGTCAATATTCTTTTAAATATTAAACATTCATTAGAGTTGTAAAGACTGATACATATTATACTCTTTCTTTTATGAAAGGAAGCAGTTGTTTTTATAAGCCGAGGTATAAGAGATACCCAGAACTAATATGTAGGTGTTTGTCATAAGACATATACACTGAACTGATCCGCGTGAAAATTTCATATGGATAGATCACCTATGTTTATGGAAAGGCTCATGTGACGGTTGTGTAAGTGATTCTTAGACTTGAGATCACTAAGTTATTTTATATAAGAAATGTTATGTTTTGATCTTGTTATATGTTATCTTAATTAAAATAACGAAAAGGCAGACATTAGGTATAGTATGAACTATATGAAGGTACTTAAGTGATCAAGAGAGGATTCATCACCCTAGGTGAACTAGAAAAAATATTTTATTTGTTCTTAATTCTCATTGACTGAGAAATCTTTGGTTAAGGTAGAATGAGATTTGAAAAGAGTTTCAAATCTTATTCAAACAATCAATGATTATTATTTAGAGAACAAACACGATTTAACATGACAGATATACTTCATGCTTTAATGTCAAATCAAAATATTATTAATGAAAAGATATTAATTACACTGAGAAACCAGTAACTGAAAAGTTAAGTCAAACTACTAGTGACTTTTCTAATATTTGGAGGATCATGACACGTTGCTACAAGATGCATCTGATCTTCAAATATAAATTAATCAATTGTTGAATTGATAATAAATTAAATTGTTTAATTTATTTAATTCTATTTAATTAGAATTAGAATTTATATTTGAGTCAACATATTAGGAATATAATGGGTCACACACATTATGAACTATTAGTCAGAAATTAAACTAGGATGATTTAATTAAGTATGACATGATTAAAATATATTTTAGAAATTAAAGACTAGAATATAATTAATACAGAGATTATATTTCTAAACCTAGAAAAATCAAGTAAGAACTTGATTGAGTTAATTTCTAAAATTGTCTTGAATTAATATATGGATATTATTCAAATAGCAAATTGATATTTTGTCAAATTATAGAGTTTTTCATATTTTCATATAAATAGTAAGTTATGCCTCTTATTGTGTTGAGATTGTCTGTTAGACATAAAAACTACGTAAATACAAAATTAAATCTAGCACTCTAGGCATAATAATCACTTTCTCCTAAATAGGAATTTAGAAGATTTCTCACTATTGGTTCGTGTGGATTACCGTTGGAAGTTGGCCAATTGAATGGCTCTCGAATAATTTTGTTTTATTGTTTTCGTTGCGCGTATGATATTCAAAAACCCAGCTTTATGCTCTTAAAACAATGAAATCTTATAAGAGTCCTAATCAATATGGATGGCAACTGATATTTTTCAAAACATTTTGGGATATAGATAGGGATACAATTAATATTATGGTTCAGAATGCTTTTACTACAAGAACTTTTCCTTTGGAGTTGGTGTAGAACCTAATTGTGCTCATTCCCAAGGTCCAAAACCATACTAGTTTCGACCAAGGTTCTTGTTAATTGTATCCGTTCCTTGCATAATGATTGCTTTATCACAGGAAGATTGGCCTCTGATTATGATAATATTAGTGTTGCACAAGAACTTAAGTACAGAGGCAATTAATATGGGATGACTCTCAAAATTGATCCAGTAAAGACGTGTTACCGAGTTGATTGGCGTTTTCTCAAATGAGCGTTTATTGATTTCATTAGTTTATTCAATTTTGAATCCTAAAGGGGAGAAGCTAGATCCGCCCAAAACTTAGGGAGTGCATTAAAATTAACCATTAATTTTTTCATAAATAATTTTGAAAAACTAAAATAGGATTTTTAAAACAACAATTTTTTTAATATATAATCTTACCACATACTCACCACTAGACTACTCATATCCTATCACAATCATCATTAATATTATCTTATTGTCATCATCACAATCATTATTATTGTCATAATATCATTACCGTACTATGGTTACCACAATCACTATATTTACTATAATATCATTTTTATTTCACTTCTTTTATTATTATTATTATTATTATTATTATCTCCTTTAACATTATCACAATTATCATTAATCTTATTAACACTACCACTATTATTTCTAAAACATTCACAAGTATTTAATGGTAATCTTTACCGCTGCCATATTATTATAAATATTCCTATCATATCATTATTACTCTTCACAACTATTATTATTTATCAATAAAATTACAATCTTAAAAAAAATAGTTGATTTACTATAAACCTTATCACCACTTGTAATATCACATAAATTATTGTAATTATTGCCACAACTGACATGTTTGTCATTACTATTATACAATATTTAGTTATAATGATTAGATAAAGTAATATTATTACCTTTTATATATTTTTAGTGCACTATTGCATTTTTAAAATTAATTCCATGTAAATTTCATACATCTTTGTTAAGAAAAAATTAGCTTTAAAAACAACAAGTAATAAATATTTTTTCCTGAAAACAGAAAATCAAAATAAAGAATGGTATTAACAAAAACTAATTGAGGTTATTGTTCCCTTTCTTACAAAGTATTGTTCATTGTAACAATACTTTTTTTAATTTTTTTTTCAATTTCATCCTTTAACATTAAATTTATCGGAGATTGAGCTACATAATTTATTTGGATATGCTTTATATGAGATTATTCTATTCTCATTACCTGAGTCGTGAGTTTTGCAAGCTAACATGGTTGACTCGGGTTTTCTTAGGTCTTTTTTTAAAATCCACAGGGTTTTTTTGGGTCCTTTTTTGTAAACTACTATTCCTCTCCCTACAAAGTATTGTTCATTGGAACAATTTTTTTTTTAAATTTCATTCTTTAACATTAAGTTTATTAGGAATTAAACTTCATAATTTATTTTGGTTTACTTTCTATGAGGTTATCTTAGTCTCATGACTCGAGTCAAGGGTTTTACAGGTTAACCTAGTTGACTCAGGTCTTTTGTCAATTGAATTTTTTTTTTTTAATTTCATCATTCACCATTTAGGTTGATTGAGAATTAAACTTCATAATTTGTTTTAGCTTTCTTCCTATGATCTTATCTCGGTCTCATGACCCGAGTCAAAGGTTTGACGAGTTAAATAGGGTTGACTCAAGTTTTTTATCATTTTTTAATATTTTTTTCAATTTCATCATTTAATATTGAATTGTTTAGGAATGATGATTCATGATTTGTTTTGGTTTGTTTTATATTGAGTTATATTAATCTCATGATCCAGGTTTGATAGGTTAACCTAAGTTGGTTTGGATTTTTCTTTATTTTTTTAATTGATTTTTTTTTAATTTTATTATTCAACATTGAGTTGATTGACAATTGGACTTCAATATATTTTTTGATTTTCTTTGTATGAGATTAGCATAGTCTGATGGTTTAGGTTGTGGATTTTATATGTTAACTTGAGTTGAGTCAGATCGATCCAATATATTATTGTTTTAATATTTTTTTTTTAAAAAGATGTTGTATTGAATATTTTTTAATCAAACTATATATATATATATATATATATATATATATTTTGTATAAGTTGTTTTTGAACTTACCAAGTTGAAATTAAATTATATAAAATCAATCTCTACATATTTTTTTTTATTTAAAAAAAACAAGTTAGCAATGTTAGATATTTCTTTCATCTTGAATAATAATAAATAAAAAAAATGATCCAACCCATGAATAGCATAGGTAAATCATCTCGTAAAAAAAAAGGTTATTTTGCGAAGAGCTTTTTTGAACTATCTCCTCACAATCACATATAGGCAATCTTCATGTCAGCATTGCTTCCATGCTATAAATAAAATCATGCTCATTGTAGGCAAAGGTTAAATTGCAATTTTCTCCCCACGATCAACTACCATTAAACTCCACCTTCAATGAGTTCAATGGATCCATCATTAAACGAAATGAAACTGTACTCGTTTGCTTTTCCTTATCTGGGTCCAATTGGATCCTAGGTGCAACACTATCATATGAAAGCTCTTTGATTGTCTAATTTTATGGTCCAAACTGTACATAGAGAAAGCTCTTTGATTGTGTCAATAGAGCTTGGTTATTAGGTTTGTGAACTAACTAGTAGCAATAAGTATAGACATCAACATCTTGATTTCCTGTTAAAATGTGAACAATAATATATTTAGATTTGGCCATCCCTCCATTATTAGTTTATGATTTTGTGGTTCTTTTAATTCTTCTTAGAAGCAAGCATGTGCCCACGAGCTCTACTTTTACAGGTTTTGTTTGCCACCGAGATCTTTCCTTTTGAATCTATCTGCAGGTAGGAATAACAGATGACTTTGACTATTTAGATCTTTTACAAGTTATTCCACTCGACTTTGTCACTGCTCATAAGCCGGAAGCCAGATGGAGGGGTCATTGATACTGAAATAATTCGAACGATATCCACTGAATGTTTTACCACTAAATGTGATATGGTTCAACCATGAATTTCTCATGAAAGACCTTTAATTTTGTGCTTGAGTTTGATAGGGAGACCTTTCAGCCAAGATTGTGTTTTTCCTTGGAATTTAGATTGTGTTCCATTCAGCCATGATGGGTTTTTGGCATGAGATAGTTTTAGGTAGCCTTGGTTTGTTCATGATGATGGGTGCAATCCGATCTCTTTGATGGTTCATTTTACCAAATCATGTTAGCCCATATATGGGTCTGATTTGAGCAACAAAGTAGGCTTGTTAAGAGCCTGTATCAGGTATGATTTGATTTATATTAATGATTATGGGTTTGGACCACATTGAATCCAAAGTTGGCTTGGGCTAATTAAGATGTTAAAATCCTTTTCTTACAAGGATCGGCAAAATATTATCATAAAATTAAAAGAGAAATTCATTCATTACTATCATAAAATTGATGCGAACACTGAAAAAACTTGATGAACATTAGGAAAACAAAAATTTCAAAAGGATATGACCTGTTCTTGGAACCTTAATATGGTACCAACATATATAAACCTTATGATCACATAATCACGTAACCCACAATCAAGTTTAAGATCTGATCCTAGAAAGCCGAAAGAGGTTTGATAGAAATGTGACACAATGAAAACCTGTCTCAAAGCACCGGCATTATTGGAATGAAGTCGAATGACGCCACGAAACTAGTTAATCTTCAATAAGTCAAATTCAGTTCATTTAAGAACCAAATAATGCAATAATCTCTCTCACACGTTAAAACTGAAAAGTTCATAAATATTATTCATTAAAGATTTTTTTTAATTTTAGGCTTCACGTGTGTTTAAATAGTTATAAGAAATTAACCCTAATGGTCTACCATTGTGGGTTTAATTGATCCACTTACAAAAAATAACTTAAAACCTTTATTAGTAAGCCTAAATTCTGATTCAAACAAACATTGGATCTTAGCTAAAAACCAAAGTATTAGTATAAAAATAATAATGAAAACAACAAGTCTGGACAATAGCTTGTTGATGTCGCATATAATAGAAAGAAAAACAAAACAAAATATCTTAATTTCCTAGCTTAAATAACTTTTGGCCAAGATCCACCTTCTTAAATACTTTAGGACTGCTTAGCCAACTTTTAAAGTCTTTTAAATGCTAGGAAAATTGATCTAAATAGGAATTTAATTGTTAAAGTCTTCTTTCCTTGTAGAACTAGAATTTCTTTTTAGAACATGGAAAATATTCTTGAAAATTAATTCTCATTGTAGCCACTTATCACTTTCCTCCCTTAACTAGGAGAATCAAATCTTTAGCATTAAATAATCCTTTCAAGTCTATGATTCAGACCTGACAGCCCCTTTTAGTTTACTTGCATGACTAGGAAACTTACTTCTTTCTTGCTAAATATTCTCTTAAATAAATGAACAATAATGAATGAATTTCCCTTTTAATTTTAGGATAATATTTTGTTGATCCTTGTAAGAAAAGGATCTCAACATCTTAATTAGCCCAAGCTAATTTTGTACCCCATGTGATCCAAACCTATAATCATTAATATAACTTAAATCAAACATAATACAAGCTCCCAATAAGCCTACTTTGCTGCCCAAATCAGACCCATACGTGGGCTAATCTAATTTGACCGAATGAACCATTAAAGAGATTGGACCGAACCAGTCATCATGCACTAACCAAGGCTGCCTAAAACTATCAAATGTCAAAAACCCATTATGGCTGAATGGAACACAAGCGAAATTCCAAGAAAAACACAATTTGATCGAATGGCCTCCCCATCAAACCCAAGTGCAAAATCAAAGGCCCTTTATGAGAAATCTATGGTTAAACCGTATCATTCTCTCTCTCTTCAAGAAGAATCATCCTCAAATCTTTAATAGGAATAATGATTTATTCATAGGCCTGTTGTTTTAGCCTTAAGAATTCTCTTCTTGCTAACTCTTACCCCCAATAACACTGGAATGGACATAGTGTATGATAAGGATTTCAAACAAGTATGTATAACTAACCACTTATGTACATACTTTTGAATAATAACAATAGCTGCCCTCTTTTGTTTTTCATGCTTGTGGTGTTGTTCCATTGAGGCTTGAAGATCATAGAATAATATTTTACACTTATCAACTTCTCATTTTAAAACCCCTACACCAAGCCTTAGTTTCTTATATCCTTGCTCTGGAATCCTCTTTTATTCCCTCTTCCTTTTTGAATACATGACACCTTTTTTAATATACCAAAAGACTCAATTCAACGTAACGAATAAAAGTGAGAGGCTTTCACGACGCAACCCAATTATAAATATAGACTCAAGAATAAATAAATATATTGAAAACAAGCAAAACAAAACTATAATTACAATTTCACGAGTAGCAAAACAAATTCGTACGAATTATGAATGAAATGAAGATGCAAAATAAAACAAAAAAAATAATGAAGACACTTATTTGACTCTTAAATAACCCAAATATAATAGAAATAAATAGTAGACAAACACGTTTTGAAACTTGACGCAAATCTAATTGTTACGCAATTTTAAAACACCAAAATTGAAACCCACACCTAATGATATAAGAATAATCTAAAATTCAATATGTAGAATCCTGATACCCAACAAACTACATATCTTAGTTTATAGGTTGTTCTCTTATGCCTAGGTAACAAAACTCATCTATGATCAATTTGCAGCAGAATTAAACCCCGAATTGAAACTTCAAGCAAACGATATTGAAATAAGCTCAAATTTAATATATTATGCGATTTCACCCCCCGGTAAAAGTATACAAAATTTAAATTAATTCTAAGGTAATTTACTTAAGGTTCTCTAAGAGTTATGTTTCTGTGACAGAATTGCAATAAGCATTGAATAACGTCTTTTTTTATCTTTTTTTTTACTTTTATTTTACTAACATGTTTATAGACAGTAACAAAATGATTTTTTTTTTTACTATGATGCTACCGACACAAAGAAGAAGAAGAAGAAGAAGAAGAAGAAGAATAAGATTGATGCAAATACTAAAAAAAACTTAATGAACACTAGGAAAACAAAAAATTCAAAAGGATATGACCTGTACTTGGAACCTTGATTTGACACCAACTTATGTGAACCTCGTGGTCACGCAAACCACAATCAGGATTATGATCTGATCCCAAAAAACTGAAAAATATCTGATAGGAGTGTGACACAATAAAAACCTATCCCAAGGCACCAATACTATTGGAATGAAATCAAATGACGTCACGAAACCAATTAATCTTTGATAAGCCAGATTCAATTCATTCAAAAACCAAAGAATGTAAGAATATCTCTCACACGTTAAGACTGAAAAGTTCTGAAATATTATTCATCAAAGGTTTTTTTTTCAAAATTCAGGCTTTATATTTTATTTTAAATAGTTATGAAAAATTAACTCTAATGGATCTATCATTGTGGATTAAATTGACGCACTTATAAAAAATAACTCAAAACCTTTACTAGTAAGCGCAAACCATGATCCAAACAAACATTGAATCTTAGTTGAAAATAAAAGTATTAATTAAACTCAAATATAAAAATGATAGTGAAAACAAGTGTAGACAATAGCTTGTTGATGCCATATATAATAGAAAAAAAAAACAAGATAAAATATCTTAATTCTTTAGCTTAAATAACTTTTGGTCGAGATTCACCTTTTTAGATACTATAGGGCTGCTTAGCCCACTTTTAAAGCTCTTTAAATGCTAGAAAATCTGATCTGAATAGGAATTTAATTGTTAAAGTCTTCTTTCCTTGTAGGATTAGGATTTCTTTTTAGAACATGGAAAATATTCTTGGAAATTAATTCTCTTTGTAGCCGCCAATCACTTTTCTTTCTTGACATGAAAATCAAATTTTTAGTATTAAATAATCCTTTAAAGCCTAGAATTTAGATCTCATAGCCTCTTTAGTTTCCTTTCATGACTAGGAAACTTTCTCATTTGTTCTAAATAAAAGGAATAATAATGAATAAATTTATCTTTCAATTTTAGGATAATATTTTGTTGATTCTTATATAAAAAAAAATAATCCAAACATCTTAATTAGCCTTAGCTAACTTTGAACCCCATGTGACCCAAACTCATAATCATTAATATAACTTAAATCAGACCTGATACAAGCTCCCAACAAGCCTACTCTGTTGTCCAAATCAAACCCATATATAGGCTAACTTGATTTAGTCAAATAAACCATCAAAGAGATTGGATCGAATCTGTCATCATGCACAAACCAAGGTTGCCTAAAACTATCATATGCTAGAAACTCATCATAGTCAAATGTAACGCAAGCTAAATTCAAATGAAAAACACCATCTTGCTTGAATGGTCTCCCCATCAAACCCAAGCACAAAATCAAAGGCCTTTTATAAAAAAATTCATAACTAAACCATATCATAATGTCCCTTCACGTGCACACCAAATAAAGCAACACATCGCGCACATGCTAGCATGTACAATGCATACGCTTGTTTTTTTTAAAATAATTGATGCAACCATATTATTTGATAGTTTCACCCC
>Ga0325405_1000816_pt1 | contig 30527 bp, 18 predicted proteins | sample PopdelMetagenome_21_FD_205663 | JGI IMG/M metagenome (GOLD analysis project Ga0325405, IMG submission 205663) | Populus deltoides microbial communities from Bellville, Georgia, United States - Xylem-Control-R2 | ecosystem: Host-associated > Plants > Phyllosphere > Stem > Wood/Secondary xylem... | reverse complement strand
TCCATGCAAAGAATTTCTTAAACCAGGTTGTTAAAACCCACTCAGTAAAGGATGATGTGACCACTGGATGATCAATCTATATAAATCAAGTGGGGTATATATTATATTTATAATTTACTAACTGAATAATAATTGGCCTGGACCGTCTGGTGGGCCATTTCCAATTTATACAAGGCAGTGAACAGTGGACAAAATTGTTGTTCCTTAGAGACAAAGGCATCCCTTCTGGATGTTTTTTTTCTTTTCTTTTCAGTACATGATATTATTTAGTAGCTGATCTTTATTCTACAACCTTTGTTTATTATGAAAAAAGATAGGCCAACATTTTAGATTCCAGTCTACTTTAGTACACGTGGTCTTGCACAGACCACCTGCTCGCAGCTTGCAATGTGAACATCAAGAAATCTGGTATGCATTTATAGCACACCAACACAAATAGTTCTGTATTGCCACGTGCTTTATTAAGATGAAATCCAATTTATTGCTACAATGTTTTTTTTTTTTTTTTTTTCTGGTCTGATAAAGAAACATCAAGGTTTGAATGTCTCTCTGTAATGTGGTTCGAGTCCATCATAATTGATGAGCTTACTTTTTTTTGAGGTTTTTACAATTATTTTTTAAAAAATTAAATGATTTTGATAAATATACTAGTCAAAAAATATATATGGTACATGTATTAGACCTAAAAAATTTAAACATTATCATGTTTTAAAGTTCTAGAATAATTATTTATAGTGAGATAATGATTTTTTATATTTATAAATGTATATAGGGTCTCTTGAGATATTTATTATATTTACTATTTTATTCATGACATTTAAGATATATTTGACTTCAATTAATATCGTCGAAAATATTGAACTTTTTATCTAATATTCAGATAATATAAATACCTATTGAATTACCATTCAATTAAAAAATTCATAATTTCTTATTTTTTAAGATAAAAATAGTTGGATTTCAGAGTATTAACAAACATAAAACTCAAGAATAAATATCTATATTTTTGAAATTTAAATTTTTTAAGATATTTAATATATTTTCTATAAAGATAATGCCTTTATTATTTAAAAAATATTTAAATCCTCAATTAAAATTGTTTTTACAGGTAATCAAAATTTCGATGTAAACTTGAAATTTCATAAATTAAAAAGAAGAAACCAAAGTACAACAAGATTATGGTCTTCCATGGGTCCCAAATCCATGATAATCTTCTCGACATGCTAACAACAGCCTTCCTCTTGACGCTCCAAAGCACGTGCAACTCTGAGGTAGTTAAAATTCCAAATGCTAGAATTAGAGATGATCAGCTAGCATGCACCTTCATGAAAAGAAGTCTAGTCAGGATCTCTGATATAATGAGCCTCGCATCCACTTTATGCCTTTTCTACCTGATAAAAGATGGAAGATGCATACGGTCATCTTTATCCAGTACTTAAGGCTTTGTCAAGCACAAGGTGACAAGACAGCACTTAAGAGCAATTAGCCTGTCCACATGATCTAATCATCGTGTGAATATTATTAAAACTTATATATATGGTATTTGGAAATTAATCCTGATTTGAAATCGGTGGTCGATTAATAGGGAAATGCATAATTTTCAGATTGTGTTTGATAATGCATTTTCAAGTGCTTGGGTAATTGTAGTGCTTTTTTTTTTCAAGATTAATTGGTGTTCTTCATTTTATTTTCTTGACATGATAATTCTAAAAAAATATCTTACTATTTTTCAATTATAAAAGGATTTCATAAAGAAGTAGTACTTTAAACACGTTATCAAATACGAAACTTTTATTTTTTTTATGAATGAAAACTTGTGTGAAATTAAGTTTTTTTTAGAAAATAAATATTTTTTCTTGATTATTATTTTTGTTATTTTAGTTTAGAAGTTTTATTATTTTTATTTCTCTATTCAATGCTAATAGACTTTTCTAGTTTTTTTGTTATTTTAAAAAATAACTTTCTATTAATTATTAATTAATATGTTTTTTTTAGTTTTTTCTATAATATTTTTTTGACAAGTGATCAGACTTAGATAAATTAAAATTAAATATTTTAAGTATATTTTTATTATTGTAATGTTTTTGCTTTTGAAGGTTCTGATTTATAACAAACCCATTATTATTTACTGCTGGCTATATCAAAAATTTATTTAAATAATATCCTAAACGGATGCTTTTGAAGAGTATATGCTCATTAATTTAAGGATTGATCGATATGGTGATTAAGAAAGTTTACGTCTTCTAAATATATCAAGCTAATATGAAAAACAAACATTTTTAAAATCATTAAAAAATTAATTTCAATTAACATCCAACCTGGTTTATGATAATAAAAAGACACTTATGCTTATCATGAAAATACGAAACCGATATCGAGGCTGTGTTTGGAACAGGCTAACCCTGGTTCTTTCAAGAGGGTATGCGCATATGATGTAGAGGATTCTATTCATGGCGACTGAGTTGAGTAGGTAAACATGAAGAGGGTTAGTTGGATGAAAGTGAGGGCCATGCAATTAGGGTCCTTAATTTGGCCCCATTTAACTTTCTTGGATTCTTGATAGGTCTACTCTATTCAAGTCTTAATACTTGGAACGATCTTGTTCATCAATGTTCTAACCATCCATCTCTAATATATATAGTTAATTACGCAACTAAAATGAGCCATAATTAACTTTTAGATCAAGCCTGATGAATGCCTTCTTAATTATGGCTTCATTTGCTTAATTTCTAGCTATTAATTTTCTTCTCTCCCTACATCTCTCTCTCTCTATATATGGGTTACCTCATTTGTAGATATATATAACTAGATTATTTTCAATGATATTTCTCAAGAGCCAAGTGGCTATGTTATTTCAATAAGAGTCTTTCGTGATCTTAATCAAAGCTAAAGGTGAGCATAAAAATCGAGTTATCTGGAACATCCATGCATGGTATCCGACGACCTGGTCTAATTTGAAAATTGCAGATATTACAGATATTCTTTGCTACCTGACCTGATCCGAACTCTCGCGCTTTTCAAACAGACCTAAGAGAAGCCGCCCCCATCTCTCGATCTCTCACAATCTACATTTCTCAACATTCATTCCTTCTCAAACTCCACGTTCTCTATTCTCTCAAGATGTAAGTGTAGAAATTTCTCTTGCTTCTTCTTCTTTGATGATCTTGAGCCATGATATATTAATAATAATAAAAAAACAACAAAACCCTTATTCAAAATCGATTTTTTTCTCCTGTTGGTGTCTGCCTCCTAGTTTACTCTAAAATCACAATCCTTCCAGCTATTTATCAAAAAACCATCTCAACTCAATAACTTAAACTGTTAGGTGAGATCCCATGATATGATTTATATTATTCTCTAACACACCTCCTCAAGTGAAAACCTTTTGAGTTTGAAATTTACACGAATCCACATTACTTTGTGCTTAATTTTTATTAAATAAATCGGGATAATGAAATTCGAACTCGTGACTGCTTGGTCATCAAGGCTCTGATACCATGTCAAAGAACTATTTCAACCTAAAAACTTAAGCGATTAGATGAGGTTCCAGAATATAATTTATATTATTCTCTAACAATTCCATACAAAAAATATATTTAAAAAGCAGGAAGGAATTAGACACTTGCTAGGATGATAATTATCGGTGAGCTGCCTTTTAGATTTGTTGAGACTTGAGGGTTTTAGAAATTTTGTTAAGTTATGCGACCTAGGTTTGCAGTCCCCTCTCATTTTACTTTTGCAAAAAAAAAAATATTGGAAACTTCAAAAAAGAAGGAAAAACTTGAGGAAGCAACGAACGAGGGGTCAACGTAGTTTATTTGCTCGATAGCCGATACTTGAACGTCAGTTCAAAATGCTAATTACATGTGTTTAATTTTAATCACGTACGGGTGATTGGATTGATAATGTTGATTATAATTTTTTTTTAAATATTAAACTCTTTTAAATTCTAAATCAAAAAGGAGAACGTTGACACCTGCTAGTTAAATTGAGAAATGAACAAGACTTTAATTAACTTTTATCGTAGATAGTGCAAAGATCTGATGATGGCGATATTATATATATAGGTCTTCGAGAGAGTAAATAGGGATCGGAAAACCAACATTTTGATAATAAATACACGCATGTGAGCAGGGTTTGAAAGAACTGGATGATTTAAATGTTAAAATTCGGAATACAGTAGTTGGGCATGTGAGGCCTCCTCCTTCTATGCTAAACTCATTTGACAAGTGTGCGGGGAAAATTAAAAGTGAAAGTAAAAAACTGATGTGCTTGGATATTACGAGGCGTTGGAACTCAAGCTACATGATCTTAGAGGCTGCTGAATTTAACGAGAAAGTATTTGACTGGGTGGAAGAAGATCGATGACCCTGGAACTTGGCTTTCTTTCAAGAAGATGATCCTCCTTAAAATGCACCTCGAGGAGTGATGATTGTGGATGAGCCTGAGGATGAAACACGGTGCCTTAGCTTCCCAGTTGAAGAAGCACTTGAAGGAGGAGGATGGTGAGTAGAGCAAATCCCAAGTAGAGAGATATTTGGTGGATAGATGACGATGAAGTCTATCAACAAATTGAATCAAGTAATTTATTTATGTCTACTGTAATTTATGTATTTTTAAATAATGTTCTTGGTCCATGATTGATTCGTATTTTTATTATTTTTGTTTTTAATCAATATTTTCTGTCAGAAAAAAATAATTTCTTTGCTAAAATTTGTGCTTATTAGAAGTAGTTTTATTTTTTATTTTAAAAAAAACATAGACAAGTGCAATATCACATCCAAAAAATATTTTTAATGTATACTCACCAGATAATAGCAATATTAATTTAATCATTTGCCCTCCCTTAAAATTCTTGCCCCACGCATTGAATACCATAAAAATAATTTATAAAAATCTTGAGGGATGTAGCTTCCTAGTTAGACTCTAGATTTGCTCTCTAAATGTCACCAGTTCGATTCTCACAAACCTCAGAGCCACTGGAGGCTTACATGGTTATTAACTTCAGGACCCATGGGATTAGTCGAGGTTCACGCAAGCTGACCCGAACACTCACGTTAATAATAAAAAATAATAATAATTTATAGACCCTTGTGCTTAAAAAAAAACACTTTGATTTGTGTCATAGCTCTATAATTAATTTGGATTAGGTTTAAAATTAGATAAATTCTATCTATAATTAATGGGTTCTTCTAAACTAAAAAAATTTACTAATTAAATTCATTAAGTTATTTCAAATGATTAAAATAACCAGTTATTAAGAGGGGATGGAATTCCATAAAAAACAAGATCAATAAATAAAAATTCATTGAAATTCAATTTTTACGATATCTTCAATATCTTACCAACGATTTCTTTAAAGTATACCAAATCGGTATAGATATTCATCTTCTGAACGTTCTCTTGTGCTTCCAGACATGTGAGCTCACTATGTTAGAAAGTTTGTGCAATCAACTCCCTATATGTTAAATGTTTTCTAAGAAAATAAAGTGTATTAATAGGGTATAAAGTTTTTATTTCTAAAGTGGATTACCCATGCCCGAAGCCATATGTATTTTTGCGGGCCTGCATGCTTTAATGCACATGGCCCATTAGACATTTTTTATGGGTATTTATTAGTTTAGATACGATACCGTGCCTGCTATGTCTGGCCCAATTACCATTATTGGGCTGCAATATAAAAAGAAAGATGGTTGTGGAATGGGCTTCGACTCACCTTATATGCTCCTCTCCATCGAGCACTGATAGGAACGGGTCCAAGAGATAGAGCCCACGAGAGATGAAGTGGTTGTGCCCGGTACTTTTAAGGCACGTGTCTCACATGTAGTCAGCTAGACATTGATGTTTGTGGGCTTGTAGTTCGAAGCTTCTTGGCAAAACGGATCCGAAACAAGGAGAACTGAAGCCCAATAAAAAAGTGACAGGCCGCAGTGAAAGATCGGGGAGGTGGTGGGTTGACTGTAGATGAAGAATTCTTTTAATGAGTTGTCTGTCTTGCTTTAATTTTTCTAATTATTTACTTTTGGTCCTCGTTATTTTTTGCATTTCATGGGCTTGAAGTTATTCTTTTCTATGATAAATGCTGCTTTCCCTTCTTTCAGTTGCTAGAAATTGTCGAGGGGAAAGATTTGAAACAAGAAGGGTATAGACAACATTAATCTGTTATGTCTCCTTGGAATTCTGCTGTTGTTTCTTGGCAGGCTATTAATATTTTCAAATTCAATATCATGACAGTTATACCACTTTATAGATGATAATACACAATTATTTATAATCTAATACACTTGGGTTTTGCCCATGTGTTGAGTCAAAAAGCAACATGAATCTAGCAAATTATCAAACACGGTATAATTAGTTCAACCAAAAGATGAGCCTGGCTCCCTTAAGCAAAGACAAGAGACGAGCCATGCTCTATCGAGGATGGCTAAAGGGAAGAGCTCAACTCCCTTTGGTTCAATTAAAAGAAAGATCTCAATCTCTATAGACGTATCTGCTTTTCATGTCTTATTGTTCCTATATTTCTAGGCGTGTAAGAATCTCATAATGGTTTATCATGTTTAACCATTATTAATACATATATAAGATATATTTATCTCTCATTAAATATTATAAAAGTAAAATGACACTTCAATCCCATTTTTTTTATGAAAAAGCCAAAGCTCATTGACCATAAATATCTCATGAATTCACAACGTTACAAGTTTATAATTTTCATTCTCTATTGTATATATATTTTTATAATATTTCTTTTTATTATATCATTGCATTTTATCTCTAAAAATATATTTATTTAAATATTTGAGAGTTTTTAAACCTCAAAAAGATGATCTTTTACCTGTTTTAGTAACTTTGATATACCAGATACTAGATACAATCTACTAAAATAAAATTAATAAGATTCTATAATCAAGAAGTTAACCAATCATCTATTAAATTAGTTGAATATCTTGGGAGTTCATCGCTAGGAAAAGGATAGACCGTCTAGATCATTATTCGGTAACATGTGCTAAAAAAGCCAGTAATTATACGTTTCAAGCTTCATTTATTACTTGTCACGCACCAACTCCGTTCTTCTCTTCGAGAGAGTTTGATTGATCCACCAACCCCCTCCAAACTTTGATTAATTCAACGCACGATGCACCTAAGGCTACCATCAACAACTATCAAACAATAACAGATGCTTGCTTCGCCTACCATATCATACGAACAGAAAAATTATTGATTTACAACAGGGGAATTTAGAATGTAAAGCATGATCTGTTCAACAGGTGATGTTTGCTGCAGGGTAACCATGCTAAGTATAATAATTCATGCATATTATAGGATATTCACAACATGAGTATATGTCCTCCAAATTTTAAAAAATGTTTTTTCCCGATTCAAGCTCACGATCAAGAGAGGAATAGGAATTTGTTTAAAAATATCAATATCTTTTATTTAAAAAAAAGTTCTTGAATTATTATATACGCGCGCTGTGTGTGTAGATTTCTAACTTTTTCTAAAAACAAAAGGCCATATCCGAAATAAAGAACAAAATAAATGTTCAATAAAACCTATACGTACGTGTCTCCGTGCTTTTGCTCAACTGTGTAAGCTATAAAGAAAGAAACACCATCACCTCTGCTACCATTGAGTTACTTTTTTCCTTTTCTTTTTCCGTTTATTTCTTTTCTTTTCTTTTCTTTTCTTTTCTTTGCTGATAACCGGAGACTCCGAATCTAAATCATGGCCACTGATATCCCATCCTTTAATATCCCAACCCTCGAACAAATGTAAGTTTTTTTTTTTAATTTTTCTTTTCATCTCTTCAATTTGAACGCCTTTTTTCTTTAGAGATTGAATTCCATGTTAACAAGGAAAGTCCTCGAACCCAATTTGATTATACAAAGAGTTCAGCTACGAAATTTTACCTTTTGTTTCTTTTGAACTGAATTGAGGGAGATTATAATTGAGAGGACTCTGTTTTTAGTTGAATTGAGAAATCAATTTCGACCCATTAAATGTTTTTTTTTCCCTTTTGTTTCTTCCTTGTATTTTATAAGTTACAGAGTGAGACGTAAGGATTGGTGGTGAAAGAATTGAAATTTGGTAATATTTTCATGTGGGGTTATGTGGAAATTTGGAGAAAAGTTGCTTGCATTGAAAAAAGAAAAGGATGCTGCAATGCATAGTCAAATTTCAATGATTACTCGTCACGACTTATCGAATTAGTCATTGCCATTTTTATTGTCTATAAATGTAAGCACTTGATTTACACCGATTTCTTTTATATTTTGATTCTGGTTTTAGGTACATTGATTCTTGCAAGAGGCGTGATATCCTACCTAATACAGAAATTCTATCTGGTTTCTTTAAGGTCAGTGTGGGTTAGAGTTGCACCTTACCTGTGTGTTTAACAAAACCTGAAATAAAATAATATTAATTGATATGTGTTAAATTTGTCATGTTTGATTTAGCACAGTGTTATCTGCGTTAAGTTAGGGATTAGTTTAGTTATTGATGGAAACAAGAAGTTGAACCTGATCATTGTTTTACTGTTCAGGCTGAGGTTAAAAAGTCCTGCAATGAGTTATGCAGTTTGGAGATCATCTTGGACCATCTTAAAGATATTGATGTTCCTCCGCTTCTTGATGTATGTGCAACCATAGAAGCCTCCGAGATTGAAGCAGTTGACATACGCAATGGACCATCATGCTCTTTGAATGGAGAATGTGCTTTATCTTTGATGCGTGCTTTCAATCAAAAGCTTCGAGCAGTTGATCTTCAGGACTCACCATTTGGAAAGGACTTCTTGCGGTATATAGTTGTGCTTATTTTTATTATTTGTGTTATGGTTTTGATGAGTAAAAACTAGTTCTTTGATAACGCACCGAGGGGACACCATCTATTTGAAATGATCAGGAAAGCCACATCAATATAATGAATCAAAAAACTCTAAAATGCCCTCATTTACCAAAAAAACAAAAAAACAAAATCCCTGCATACCAGAAATGCGAAGTCTGTAGCCGCTGAAGGTTTTAAAGCAGCCAGAAGTTGAGAGAAAGGCCTGGATAAGAACAGATCCTACCCTACCATCACCTCGGAAACTAACCGAATATTCTCTTGTTAGAATAGTCTTGAGTCCTGAATTCTTTCTCTTAAACGAGCTGGGAATTTCACTATAGTTTTGCAGATACGATTTATTTTTTTATCACTAACTTCAGTTTCATACCTAGGGAGCTCTCGCAGAGAGGTTTGGCATGCCAAATTTTGAATTTGAGGTCATCTCATTTCCGGAAGCTGAACATGGCAGGGAAATTCATGCAAATACATACTCTCAACCTTGATTTTAGTACTTCACTAACAAGCTTCCTGGAGGATTGTTTTACTTGCATGCCCAATCTAATTTGCCTCTCAATGTGTGAGACAAGAGTTGCAAATCTATGGACAACTATTTCAGCACTTTCTAAACTCTCTTGTCTGGTAGAACTTCGGTTTCAGAAGTGGCAATGCAGTGATAGTGCCTCACCGTCAGCATCTTCAGGTGGAAATTTGGAGGACCAACCTGATGTTGGTCTGCCAATCAGCTGTACTGACATTGGAGAACAGTTGACTGATATTGAGGAAGAAACATATCTTAACCCAGGCACAGACGAGGCATTTGGGAATTTGTTTTCATTCAATAATATAGCTATAAATCAACCAGTTCGAAGTATGATGGAGGATTCATCTGATGACAGTGAAGTTGATTTTTCAAGTAATTGGCGGGAATTTGATTATACGGATCTGTTGGCCAATTTTTCTTCTGGTTGGAACAGGCAGGTCAATCTGCAAAATGAGGTAATCCACATGTGCACTTTCCTTATGTACTGGTCTCTAGTAATTTCAGCAGGAGGAGGCAGATGCATCTCATCGCTTAAGAAAGTGGTGTCTTTTTGTTCATTTTCAATTGATGGCATTCAGAACGAGTCATTTGAATTACAATGAAGTCCTATTTAGGAAGTCTAGCAAAGTATGATTGTTGTATCTTTTCAACTGTAATTCTTTTTAATTTTTGGCATTTCTCCTGGTCACATTTGACTGTAAAGGTTTCATGGATTATATATCTTGTTTTTCTTGTCCTTTTCTTTTTAAAGGGGAAAGGGTCTGGTCAGTTATGCTTATATGTGCAGACTTCCTGTAGTGCATGATCCCACCTTCCTTTATAATGCTGGATTATTAAATGTCTACTATAGATTGAATTTATACTATTTTCTTGTGCCCATCCAACTCTCTTCTTTTTAAAATCCTCAATAATCAAATTTCAAATTTACTTTGGTAGGTTTCTTCTGGTGCATCATTGAATCAAAAAGAAGAGTCCCTTACTGGTTCATTTGGGAGACATATTGCAGATGTTCCTTTGAAGTATATCCCTCAACATGCCTCACCAATATGCTTTGAGAAACATTATAGAGAGTACATGATAGCTTCATTACCCCATTTGAAAGTTTTGGACAACTTACCTGTCAGAAAGATTGACAGAGAAAGGGCTGCTGTTACATTTTCACAATACTTTGAGTACTTACCATACAATCGGAAGCATAAAGAGAGTGTTGTTAGTATCTTGCATAAGCGTGAAATAAAAGAAACTCGTTCTCATATACAGTCAAAAAATCAAAAGCTTTCTTATTCTTATGGAAAGTCACAATACTTTTATACCCGGTCTCTTGGTGCTGCCAAGGTGGGATCTTCTGCTTGGCCGTTCTTGCATTCACTTTTTGTATCAGGCTGTGATTTGGGTGATGGAAGTAGGAGCTTTCGCCCCAGACAATTTGAGTACCATCCGTCTCTTTCTAGTCTAATGGTGTTTGGAACTCTAGATGGTGAAGTTGTTGTGGTCAACCATGAGAATGGGAAAGTGGTTAGGTATGTTCCATCACTTGGTGCCATGAACAGTGTGTTGGGACTCTGCTGGCTCAAGAAGTATCCATCCAAGGTATGTCATACTGCATTGAGTGCGGTGAATACATACAGTGTCTTATCATTCCATGATGCTTATCGTTTGTAATTAGAAATAAGTTTGGTAATTGTATACGGCTAACTGGTTTCAGAAATGGTTAATAGTTAATTTAAAGTATTATCCATTTTGAAATGAAGTTAATTTGATCTGTACTTCTAGAGCATTCAGTTGAGTTTTTTGAGGTGATTTGCACGGTATGATGCTCATGCATGTCAACTTAGGAACATCAAATTCTAAAACAATGTGCATGCGGCTTCACAAGACCAAACTGCTTCCTAGAGGTAGCAGTTTACCGTGATAATGAAATTACTTTTGGCAACATGATCATTTAATGTTCTCTATCTATCAACTTTTTGTTAGAGCGTTTGATCATGTGCTTATCAAGTTCCTAATCATATGCCCCCTTCTGATTCTGTTTTGGTTCCTCTCCCTTTAAATGTCAGCTCATAGCAGGTTCAGATAATGGTTCGCTAAAATTGTATGACATTGAGCACATGCCCCCTACAGTTACGGGCATGTATTCAGGTGCTGGTTCAATCACCTTTGATGACTTTGACCAATTGACATCTGTTCACATTAACTCCACCGACGAACTATTTCTTGCAAGCGGATACTCAAAAAATGTTGCTTTGTATGACATCAACTGTGGAAGGCGCATACAGGTGTTCACTGATATGCACAGAGAGCATATCAATGTTGTCAAGTTCTCAAACCATTCCCCATCAATTTTTGCAACTTCTTCATTTGATCAGGATGTCAAACTGTGGGACTTGAGACTGAAACCAATACGACCTTGCTACACTACTTCAAGCTCTAGAGGAAATGTGATGGTGTGCTTTTCTCCTGATGATCACTATCTTCTTGCATCTGCTGTTGATAATGAGGTATTATTTGAATTAATTTACTGCATTTTGAGTGGTCTCGATGCATTTCCATCAAGTTGAATGTTAAACTAGGGCCCCATCAATTGTTTTCCCTTGTGCAGAATCTACCCTTAATGAAACTGAGTGATGGTGTACATACAAATTAAATTTTTTCTCCACAACATCATTTGCTAAAGCCTCTCTTTCTTGTAATGCTAGCCCATGTTTTGTGGTGATCAACATTTGGGTTGAGCCCTAATTACCTGGGGATCTAATTAGTGCTTACTGCCTATGATGACATGACTTGTCTATTATACTATGTTTGATGTAAGAGCAGTAGAATTTATTTATTAGGGCGCAGATGTGATTCATTGGGGTTTCAAACTTATGGACATGTTTCTTTTATTTCAAGCAATTCTAACAGCTAACTTCTTGGTGCTTAATTTATGCTCCTTTTGCAATTTGGGCTTGGTGACTTGCTAAATATTCATTTCCCCTCCTTCAATTATAACTCGTGCACTGACTTTATTATTATTATTATTATTATTTCTGATATTTAATAGAATTCTGGTCACTCCTTTTAAGGAAATTAGTGGAGTCTTGAGATTAACAAGTAGAAATGTATCAGGTTCGACAACTTTTGGCTGTTGATGGGAGGCTTCACTTGAGTTTTGACATAAAGCCTACAGGAAGTTCACAGAATTACACCCGTTCCTACTACATGAATGGAAGGGATTATATTATAAGTGGGAGTTGTGATGAACATGTGGTCCGTGTTTGCTGTGCTCAAACTGGAAGGCGTCTGAGAGACATATCCTTGGAGGTACATCCATATTTTCATTTAATGCTTTATATTAAACTCTTAAATGTTAAACACAGTTTTTGATTGGGATGTGGAAGCATATATAATGACAGAAATGCTATGGAGTTATTGATATCGGAGTGTATATGCCTAGGGAGGGTCGCATTTTCCTGGAACTTGTAAAATGAGCATTTGTTGTTTTCTTGCAGGGGAAAGGCTCAGGGACTTCAATGTATGTGCAGTCTTTGAGGGGTGATCCTTTTAGGGTGAGTTTACTTTTGCTACTAATTCTTAACTTGATTTTGGTTATTGAATTGTAGATTTGAATTATTTTTTTCCATTGCCCTTTCAGTTTTTGGATTTTAAGAAAAATATTGTTGTGGGAATTTTACCTCATTAAACATCTATGTTCTTTTTTATTTAGTATTATTTTACTTGTTGCTGAAACTTCTTTTTTAGCTGCCAATTTTTACTTTCTCTGCTTGGTCTCTACACCACTCTTCTACTTGGTATATTGTTAAACTACTAAGCTGAGGCTTATGCATTGTGGAATTATTAAGTGAATCTCAATTGTGTTTTCTACGCCCTTGTACACAGGATTTCAACATGAGTATATTGGCAGCTCATATGCGTCCAAACTCGAAGTATGAAATTGTTAAGGTATGGTCATTCCTTGCTCTTCATTCTTTGTAATTTGAAGTTTGTTGCCTGTTTCCCTTTTCCTTTTAAGATTTTGTAATTTTAAGGTAAAATTTGCAGGTCAATTTGCTAGCATCTTGTGACAATGCCAAAGGATACTCTAAAAGCCAGGATTCCTGCCCATCCAATAGCATGGGAGGTTGATGTGTGTGTGTGTGTGTGTGTGTGTCTGTGTATATATATATATATATATATATTTTTTTTTTTTTGGTACACAGAAAATGTACACCTTTTATATTCTTTCCATGATTGAAAGTGTATATTAATCGTCGCTTATAAAAACTGTATCTTTGATATGCTTTTCTCAGTGTAATTAAACAATTCTAGCATTAATAGTCGAGGTTATGATTTTTAACAAAAGAACCCAATGCACTATAGCGTTTGTGATTTTGATTCGAGCATTTGGGATCTCAGCATCTTAATTGTTTCTTACACAAGTATAAAAAACTGGAAGTGTTTTGATGTTAGAAAATAGAGTAAACTAGAGCTCGGCTGCTTGCGGGCCAGCCGAATAAGAAATTCTTTTCACCGTAGAAAAATAAATGTGTAAGCATAGTCAATGCATGTATTATTCTACTAAAATAAAATAAGAATTATATCAGTTAATAAATGTAAAAAATAGTTGTCAAAGTTATTCTAAGATTCAATCATAAAATTGGGAGACGTAGATTTATTTATTTTTTTACTTTATTATATGACAATTGAATATTGAATGATTTCTAATGGAATGACATCTTGGATATGTCTATTTAATTATACTAATTAATAAACTTTAAGAAAAAAAATGAAGGACCGTGGAAAAAGCATTCAATAATATTAAAGAATGTATTACAACCTTATTTGAAAATAAATTTGAAACCGAAAAGCATTCAATGAAATAATATCCCAAATACTCTTATAATTATATTAATTTATTAAGAGTTTAATCTTGAAAAATTAATTAATTAAAATGCACATAAACTGGTTTATGATTATATAAAAAAAAACATTAATTTAATGGAAGGAATCCGGACAGCTCGACAATATTTAGATTTAGATAGAAGGATCATATTACTGATCATGGGCTGACAACAACTTAGTGATCACAAGGAATATTTGAAGCTTTTGCTCATCATGCAATGAGCAAAGGCATCAACACAAGAGATGCTATGCATACACTGTACGTAGGATGGGAGCCAGCCAGCACATCAAGGAGAGTTTAGATGCTAAATTTTACTGTAAATTATTAAAACATCTGCTATTTTTAACATAAAGTATGCTCTACCATATAGCACGACAGAAGTTACTTTCGATTGCAGTATTCCTTCACAATGCAATCCACTATATATTCATGAGGTGCCGAAAAGTACAGTGAGATCCTGAAATTTTCAATTTTTACATGTAAACTAAAACATCTACTACTTCACTGTGATGAAAGTTACTGTGCAGCAAGACATGAACTAATGTGGATTGCACCGCTCCCTTGCACTGCAATCCACAATGTTCTTCACGAGGTATGAAAAAGTTTGATGTGATCATTGAAGTTTTCACGTTTTACATGTTTAATCCTTGTGGTTTTTGATTTCAATGTTTAAGTTCTCTTCACGTACGTGTTCAATCTTGGATCTTGAGAGAGCGAAGATAAAAATTCGTTGGAAAAAGGATAAAAAAGAGCGAGACACATTCCAATCATAATAGGTTCATCTTGGTATGATGGATTCGTCCTGGAGTGGAGGTGGCTTTTCTCTTTAACCATGAAAGTAGACAAGACTGTTAAGGGTTTTTTTTTTAAAAAAAAATAATAATTAGATGGTGTTTTTTTGTGATATTTTTGAAGTATTTGCATATAAAAACAAGTTTAAATTTTCATTACAAGGGTTCAGAAACTTAATTTGCTCTCTGTAGCGGGTGGAAAAAATTATAATAAATAATCGAGATTATAAATGAGTTAGGGTTTGCTCATCCCAACTAATCTAGGATCTAGAACAGTCCAAGTAGAATTTTTTTTTTAAATATCTGGCTAGTATAGTTTAAAATCTAGAATAATCTTTAAACTCAATCTACCTGGATTTAATTTTGTAAAAACACAATCTTCAAATTGTAGATTTTTTTCTTTCAAAAAGGTATTGTATAGGTTTTTTTTAGAGTTGATTTTATCAATTCGTAACCCGAAACTTGCCCTTTATCACCCCTTTACAACTATGCAAATAATATCAATGAACGTGAATCCCATTTGGGATGAACAACATTACTAATTAAAAAATGCATCGGACTTTTTTATATTTTCAGCCATGGGTCATAAAACTGGGAAATACAATTAAGGCTCAACCACCTAGATGCTATGAACCTCAATAGCGTCTGTGCCCTGATGCTATCATTTAGGTTGGTGAAACAAACACCTAGTTATGGCGCTGAGTACTCGTGGGCACAAAAGGACAAAGGAAAAGGAAAGCAGCAGTACAATCCCTTCACAAAAGGACAAGGCTGCTAGCTGAAACCGTGTAACAGATGGTCTGTATGCATGGCTGAATCCATCGCTCCCTCATAAAGTGCCAAGCAAAGCTCCAGCTGTTCAATCTATTGCCCACACCCGTATCACTATCTTTATTAATAGCTTTGCTGCTATATATTCCCACGTAATCTCTCACTGCTCTCTTCACTTCACTACCCTGATCTCTAGATACTTCCATTAATTATCATCCTTGCTTGAGGCAAAACAAAAGATGAAGAAGCTCTTCTTTGCTACTTTGCTGTTGTGTTCACTCCTCTTCAGCTCGTCTTTCTTGGAACCTGTCATGGCTAAGTCATGTAACTAATCAAAGGGCTTCGTTTATTTGAAGTTGAAATATTATTGTAGTGTTTGTTAGACTCCATCCCATGCATTTTGTGTTAATTATTTAGTAATTTTCTGAATATATACTGATGTTGGCGATATTGTCTATTGGTGTAGCTTTCTGTGCCAAGAAGTGCGATACGAGGTGCGCAAACGCTGGCATACAGGATAGGTGCTTGAAGTACTGTGGAATATGCTGCGAACAGTGCAAGTGTGTGCCCTCTGGAACTTATGGGAACAAGCATGAGTGCCCTTGTTACAGGGACAAGAGGAACTCCAAGGGCAAGCCCAAGTGTCCTTAAATCAACTTCTTAGACAGTCAAGATGTGCATGTGTTGAGAAAGATATCATGTATATGAGCTAGCAGTACTGTAAGTCTGTAACAGTTCTCGAGACTCGAATAATTAGATATGATAAGAGGACGAATCTCAGTCCTTCTTCTTCTTCGCATGCATTACTTATGGGGTTTGATTAGCATGGGTGTGGTCGTGTAATGAAGAACAGTGAATTAATGTTGCGATTTGTATAAAATAATATCTTTCTTTGCATCGTACATCATTTATTTTGTGGTTAATAACTTAATATATATGTGTGTGTGTGTGTGGCTTTTATCTGTTCATTGCTATGATTAAACTGGTATCAGAATCCCTCTACATTTCAAGATTCTCGTTTTTTTCCTCTTCTTATAATTAATTAAATCAATTAAATTTCTTTTTCTTTTTACCAGTCTTCGGAATCACGCTTTATGTTTTTTTTTAAAATTTATTTTTAAATCAATAATATTTTTTTTATTTTTTTAAATTTATTTTTAATGTCATTATATAAAAAATTTTTAATTTTTTTATAAACACTTTTAAAACATAAAAATTAAATGAATCTCATTCTATATAACTAAATCAATACATATAAATTGTTAATATAGAGACGGTAGTAACGTTCATATATGGACATGGCAGGTTAGTAGAGTGGTAGGGGTTGATTTGTCGATTGCCGATTGGCTAAAACAAAGACACCGACAGATTTATGTATACCAAGAAGGTACTGACTGTACTGTACTCTAGTAGTTAGGTCCTTGCTGGACATGCCCTTCGTACACAAATCCCATTAATAAATAAATAAACATTATACAAAAGCTAAGCTTTCAGATCAGCCCAAAATTCTAAAACGGAGGCTATTATGTGGGTTCTGAACTTGTTAAATGGACTTCACGTTGACGTGAAGGACCCAGCCCAAGCCCAACACTCGATCAAAACGGTATGCATTAAGCCATTTTCTTGCCGAAGTGCAACTGTCCAAGCAAAAAATCTCCTTGCATTTCTTTCGATTTCCCATTTTTAAAAATTCGTTTCGTGCAAGCGAGAGAGATCTCCCGAAATCATCCAACAATGGCAAACCCTAACGTTCAAGAGATTATAGAGAAGCAAGTACTTACTGTAGCGAAGGCAGTGGAAGACAAGATCGACGAAGAGATCGCAGCCTTAGATCGTCTCGATCTCGACGATATAGAGGCATTGAGGGAGAGACGCTTGCAACAAATGAAGAAAATGGCGGAGAAGCGTAGCCGTTGGATATCTTTAGGTCATAGTGAGTACACTGAGATTCCATCAGAGAAGGATTTCTTCTCTGTTGTCAAAGCTAGTGATCGTGTCGTTTGCCATTTCTATCGCGATAATTGGCCTTGCAAGGTAATACTGGAAATCATTATCACTTTCATTTATATAGTTAAAGAAAGTTTTTTTTTATTGATGTTTTAGTGTTTTAAGGAATTTCATTGTTCTTGTAGGAATTACAATCTTGGAATTTTGAGTTTTGTAGGTTTTATTTACCAAGTTTTGCCTCTCTTTTTTTATGGGAGTGGATGTTCAGGGTTTTGCTAGTCTTTGTTTCTTGACATGGGCTGCGAAGGGCAATTTATAAATAGGATCCCTGATGCCAAAACTATTATCTGTTGTGTTTTATATACTGATTCAAATACTTATGCAGTTAGTTCTCATTTAAATAGCAACATAATACCGTTGCTTAATTGCTTGATCTTGCCAGCATTGTAGAGATAATTATGCTAAAGAACTCCTAACTACTTTCTAGCTAATCGGCATGTGATGAGCTACTTTGTGTGTGAAAGTGATATTAGTATTGCCTTTACATAGACTGGGAAAAGGGGAGATTTAGGAGAAGTTCTTATGCTTTACAGTTCATTTGCAGGTGATGGACAAGCACATGGGTATACTGGCAAAGCAACATATAGAGACACGTTTTGTGAAGATTAATGCTGAGAAAAGTCCATTTTTGGCTGAGAAACTCAAGATTCTTGTTCTTCCAACACTTGCACTTATAAAGAATGCCAAAGTAGATGATTATGTGGTATGTTATTTATATATATAGCTATGTGTTGTTGACTAAATTCACTCCTTTTTTCTGCTGTTTTGAAAGTTAGACTGCCCTGTTTTTATTGTCCAGGTGGGATTTGATGAGCTTGGAGGGACAGATGAGTTTAACACAGAGGATTTGGAGGAGAGATTGGCTAAAGCTCAAGTAATCTTTTTTGAGGGTGAATCATCTCTAAATTCATCTAAATCAAGTGCACAAACCAGGAGGAGCGTGCGACAAAGCGAGAGCCATGACTCTTCAGATTCAGATTAAGTCATAGTAACCTCGTTTTGGTACAAGGAGATTTTAATCCTAGTCTCGTAGAGCATGTGTGTTACAATCTGCAAATTGAGCCACAGCTCATTTGACTCCATAGCTGTGTTGTTCGGTTTGTAGAAAGCAGATCGGATATTCTATCCTTAAGTTTTATGTTGTGCAAGTCTATGAGTCTCAGCTGCTATATTGGGGTGGCATTGTCATTTGATTCTTGTATTTGATATAAACCTTATCGATTATTCCATATTTTGAGATCCATGTTGTCTTTGGGCGTCGTCCGGTGGATGGGATTATGGCGCTGTCAACTCTTGTACTATTTGTTGTATTAGCTGAATTTCTCAAACAGCTTCCAGATGAAATTCACCGAAGCATTAATATTATGTATGATATTTTGCTTTGATGCTCCTATTTGCAAGATGCAACGTATTCACTGATGATGCATGCAAGCAGAGCACGTTTTTTCCAGTGGGTCTGTAGCCCAGTATTAAAAGCTCACAGCAAGCCCAGTAATTGTAAGTCAAAGGCCAGCTCAAAGTCTAGATTAACAGGCCCAAATGCTGATACAAGTCTTTATTAATATTAATTTATATACCTTCCATGCCTTCATTTCCCGCCATCTGCAATCACGCTACTATCAAAATTCGAAACGTCCTCACAGTCCACTCCACTCCATTAAGCACGCCTCTCTCATTCTGTTTCTTATAACTTGGATATCCCTCCAATTTTGTCACTGTAGTTGCTAGTTAATTTCTTCTATTTAAAATTTAGCTATTTCTTGGTGATCATTTCTCTTCTTCAGATTTTGTTGTTACCTCTTGAAAGTGTTACTTATTATTGAATCTTCAGACCGGCTAGAAATTTTCAGAACCCAATTAATCTGTGGGGCTATCATGATAATCGAAACCAGTGTTTTATTCTCTTCCTCGCTGTTACAAGCTCATTCTCCACTTTCGTCGTGATGTCATCATTAAAATTAATTAAATGATATTAAACTGATATATAGGAATTAGAATGATATATCTTATTGTTTTAGGTTCGTCTGGTGATTTTACATTTCCTTTGAATCTTAGCCATAAAGAGTTGTTCCACAAGTTATCCTTCGTATTGTAATATCAAACGCTGAAGACCATTAATTCAGTCTGTTTATATGTTTTAACTAGTAATGCAAGTTGGTTGGATGCTTTATTCTTTTTCCATCACAACACCTAGACTTTAGCTGAGTATGACTCTGTAGGTGGGAGCAAAACCCTGCGCTTTTCATTGATACCAAGTTGAATTATTGATCACCTAGATACACGACTAGGCATATCTTTTTCCTCCTTTCTTTCAAATAAAGTAGAGAACCGTGTTGAATGCTAGTGGTCCTTGCATTAAATGCTTCATAGACAGAATAGAAACATCTTTGTATCATCTGAGAATGGTGCTACATGAATTATTTGTGAAAATGGTGTCAGCCAACTTGAACTGATAATGAATTTCATTGTTGGCTGTTGCCCCCCGGAAACAATGATCGTGAAACAGAAAAAAGAAAAGACAAGGTTCCTCTATTATTGTTTACTTTCATGAGACAATGGCTGCGAAAGCAAAAATATAAGATGTCCCTTTCTGTATTCTTTTGCTAGCATCATTTTTCTTGCTTTGATTGCATACAGGATTTACTTTGCGATTTGTGTCCCCCCATTTTATCCATTTTGCCGTGTAATCTTTTAGCTTTATTATTATGCAGGCGTGCCGAGTTGAAACTGCTGGGCGAGTCTAGAGCTCTTTCTCTGGTGTTAGGAAACAGAAACATGGAGATTTATTCTGAGATTTCACGTGATGAGAGTGGAAAATGGGATAAGCACTGGTGGGGGAGGCGGCGGCGATGCAGTGTAAAAGTGCGCACTAGAACCGCGTAAATAAAGAAATCACGACCATCTGGAGCACTTTTAGTGAAAAAAATCTACATGCCAACAAATGCTATGGACCTGGAACTTCTGCATCCTAGGGTCCAGTACATATTCTACTTAGCTGCCTGGTTGACCAGTGCTTTCTCTTCTAATTGTCATTTTGATCTATATAAATGGCTATGTAGGCTACATGTATAATGCATTTTGTTGATGCTTGACTTGTTTCTGGGATTTCTTTCAAGCAATGAAATCATGTCATCTCTGTGCGATGTATTGGTATCTAAAAATTATTATAAAAAGCCTTCTGTCTCTATAAACCGTGAGACTTTTTGCAGCATAATCAAACAAGATTGAAGTTGCTACCTGAGTCAGCTGTTGCCTTTTCATTACTAAGCATGACTTTGCCTTACCCAGTTACCCATGCGCTCCTCCCTTCTCTACCTGCAAGACTGCATACGTGCGTTAAGTTATTCCTGCGACAAAAAAAAAAAAAAAAAGGTTTAGGTTTTCAAGAAAACCTTATTTTGCGAAATCATCGAACTTCCACTCTCAATAAAAGCAGAACATAAAATGTTGTAGAAGACCTGGACACGTGGCTTTGTCATTTGAATTTTTTTGCTTGCTTGATATAAATCCTAAGATGACCCCTTTTCAGCGTAATTATAGGAGGGAAAGAAAAAAAAAGACCTTTCCCGCCTTTATCGCCCGCCAGCCACCTGCAACGGCGCTGATATCAAAATCGACCTTAACTCCACCTTCTTAAATACGTCTTCTGTCTCTCTCTTTGAGACTTTCTATCTTCTTTAGTCACCAGGTATTTCTTCTCTCTTTACTTCACTCTTACAGAAATTGCCATGGTTACTCCAGATTCTTACTGTTAGTGCTTAGACCAGAACAACACTTGTGCATGCCTGTTAAAACAAGTGGTAGGACTGTCAAATTACTTAATTTTACATGTCAAGCTATGAAAGGAATGAAAATACCATATGTTGATATGTGGTTTAACATGAGCAGGTGAAATATTAAATATGGATACATGGCCCTACATGGAACACAAGTCCTGCATTTTTCATGTGTGTGTGTAACTAAACAGAAAATAAAGGGTGAGAGGCAATTAAAAATTCTCGACTCAATAACCAGAGGTTATGAAAACCACAGCTTGTAACAAGTGTGAAGAAATTTTGATTTCTCCCCTCCACATTTACTGGTAAATGACCTACTTATGATCATTCCTTGGATATACTCACACCTGCAACAACGTTTGAAAAAAATTGCAATACTAACAGCACTAGCTAAAAACATAAATGAAAGTAAAAACGCACAGGTTTCTCCTTTGTGCACGTGTGTGGTGATAATCGGACGGAAAAAGAAAAGGACGAGATAATATACTGCTGAAATATAATAAGGTATTCTATTACACGTAAGGAAACTATCTATCCCCAGGAGCTCAATTGGACTATACTTGCATCTCACTTCCAGCCTCTTCATGCTGCAAAACAAACTTTGAATATTTACAATCCGAAGCATCTGAAAGAAAGCACCTTCAAGCAACTTGCTCATCTTCACAGGGATCATTTTCTTCATGGCTTGTCAAGGATAGAAGTTCCATCAGCTCCATTCGGTGCTCAAGACCTCGAAGGTAGTGCCCCAAGAGCATACACCTTGAAGAATAAAAGACACGGATGTAGTAGTGTATTAAAATCTGTTGTCAGGGGGGAAAATGCAAGCATCGTGAAAAAAGAGTTCAATGAGAAAGCCTAACCAGAAAAGTAGACGTGCCAGATAGTCCCTAGTCAATGAAATGAGGGGCTGGAAATGAAGTGAGGTGTTCTCCACAAGTTCAGCACAATCACCTCCAATATTTAGTGATCCAGTTGATGTGTTATCTGATTGCGGAGGAGTCTTGGAATGCATCTTAGGAGAAAGGGTTGCAAGAAGGCCATGGACCACAGAATGGATGGTTTCTTTTAATTCAGGGGATGTGGGTTCTGATAACTCAGCAACCTGTTCATGTTACAACCATACATATTAGCAGCATGTCTAAAATAAGTCAAGCAGTTCATCGCTTGAGCTGGTCTTATATTATATATAAGTAAAGAACTCGGCTAAACACAAGTAGAAAGAACACCTGTGCTCCAGTGGTTATGAAAGAACAAAAATATTCATAGTAACGTTGTTCTCATAGCAGATTCATATGAACACTTTGAAAACATAAATACTCGTGTAGGAACATGTAGCTACAGTTAAGATTGCACTAGTAGGGACAATGTTAAACCAAAAGCTGTAAATCGTCACTTTACACACACACACACCCCAACATAATTAGAGTTAAAAGTGGGGTTGTGAACATTGAAATTAGTGTAAGGAATTGCAGGATCAGAGAGATATTTGTGGCTTTAAAATCTATGGGCAACATTATGTCTACTGAAAAACGCCTTACCAAACACTGAGGGGGAAGAACCAAAAAATAAAAAATCATTGCACGTCAAATTCTCGGAAACAGGACTTACATTGAGAAAATAAAACTGGATGCTAGACAATAAAAATAGCTTTACACTCGGTACAGTGGCAAAAGAAGATGGAAAAAAAGAAAGAAAGACATTGAATATTAAAACTGCTAACTATTGGAACGGTTATCAAAGAAAACTTTCTTAGCTTATTCTGATGAAAAAACAGGAACATCAAGAAATTTTACATATCAGAAAGGATTGTCATATAGAATCGCCACTTTCATGTGCTGAGCCATTAGCAAGTTTTTTCAAACATTATAAACAACAGCAAGACCTCACTAGTACTTTAATAAGAGCATTAAACCCTGTGAACAACCAGTTTGATACAAAGCATGAAATCACTGCATCTGATAGTGGAAATCATCTTATGTGAAGCATACAGCATCTGATAGTGGAGAGCATTTCATGTAAAGCATACAGTGATTAGAAAATATTAGGCAAAATTCTAAAGATGATATTCTGTAGGAAAATAAGCTTGGAATAATTATTACCTTCTCTGGTTGTAGTGACCTTAAGTAGTCCAGTAAATCATTCTTTTCTTCACCAACAAATTGTTGCATTTGAAGAGCAGCACTTTTCCTCTTAACGTCATGTAGTTCCTTTAACAGACAAGAAAAGGTAAGAATACATCCTGAATAAAACATATTGATAAAGCAGCAAAGAAAAACAATTTTCTGTTTTTGGTTTTATGGTCAGGTGGTATTATTGGCGCCAGTTTCCATGCACCAAGACCACCTATCTGGAATGGATATTCTAATTCCTAGCAAAAGAGGGTGGGAATTTAAACATGCTGAGCATGTCTCTGAAAATTAACAAATTAAAGGTAGAACACCAGATAGGATGTTGAGATGAGAAAAATAAGTTATTAAATGGGGAAAAAACAAAACAGTAATACATGCAAACACTCAATTGTTTCTAATAGCATTCAATCACATCGATCAAACTCTCATAATAACCATGGAGTATTGCCACCAAAGACATTTAACTCCGGAGTCAGAAATTTAATCACTTTCTCTCACCTATGTGGACATGGTGGCAAAGAAGATACGTTACATGATTATCAAAAAGTATAGGACTACAGAAAACTACTATCATTGGAAATGGAACATCTTCTCTCCTAAATTACAGCACATCCCTTCTTGAAATGGGAAAGATATGTGTATAGAAAGACATGTATGGCTTCAGGATACTTTAGAAAAAGGAAATGCAAAGTTTCATATATGTGTGATATTTACATAATCAACTAGATTACATGCAAGCCTCATAAGAATTAAAACGGCATGAACGCAGTCAAAAACCTAACAAAAGTTGTTCTCATAAGGAATCCTAAGCACCAAAACCCATGATACTCACAAGAATGCAGATAAACTCGCATCTGATTAGCTTTAAAACCAACTCATATAATTCCACTCAACAAAGCTTTCCATCTCAACTCAACAAAGCTTTTCGTTTCAACAGTATGAGGATTCCTATGAAAACACCCTCCCATTCCATAAGGCTGCATCCTTTGTGACGCCCCTATTGGACATCCAAGTAAGTCATATTCTGCTACCATGCTACCAACAAACTAGCATCCAGGTCCGTGGGGGACATTCTTAACCATTATTTATCATCTCAAAATTATAAAGAAAATAAACTACGACTTGTCTGCGTTCCAAGGGAGTTCTAGAATGCTATCGCATACCTTTGTGACAGAAGATAAACACAATTGCAAACGAAGAATATATTGCTGAGCTTCAGGGGATATTTCACCCAGGCCTTGGAGATCAATGTTATTGGATGGTTCTTCCATGGTTTTTTCAAATTCAGTATCCTTTCCAAAACTTTGATTTGTTTTTTCACTTTCTAGCGCTGTCCTTTGAAGTTCATTTCTTGAATTTTCTTGCGCTTGCTTTTCAGGATCTTTTTCGTGTATATCAAGGTTTCTTTCAAGGCAAAGCCTGTACTCAGCATTCCGCAGCGTATACCTGAAATTCAAGGAGAAAAACAATTCATGAATATCTACTGTGTTACATAACACTGATTGTAAAAAAAAGAATAAACTAAAGGCAGGCTTCTCAAAACATCATGTCTTGCATAAAGTGTTCGAACAACTAACCATCAAAGAATTAATTGCACAAATAACTTCTTTTCCCTTTTGATCATGTGATATTAAATGGGCCTAGACAAATAACAACCTTCCTATATAAGCTCCATAACAAAAACAATGAATTGAAAAACAATTACCAAAATGATATCAATCCCTTCTGACATCAGAGAATAGAAATATTTAGTAGTATAAGAAAACTGATCATACCCTGTCATCATTGAAGAGACCAATAACTTTGAGAGAGATTCCCACCAAGCCTCAATAAACACTTGAAACCGGTCTGATGGAAGTAAGCCCAACATGCCTGAGATGGTCCTCTTCATAGCATCCAATGTTGTAGGTGAAACGTCTTTCTGGATAAGGCTCACATCTAGTGGCTCTATCTCTTGTATCAAATCTGAGAGAACTGATTTCTGCAAGAATATACACTCTTAATCACTACGAATATCATATGACCCTTCAAGAAATAAATTGAACAATTAATCAAATACCAACAACAAACAATCTTGAACTCAACATGCAAATTGATTTTCCTGTTGCTTGTTATCGTCTACATACAAAACTACCACCAATCATGAAACAGTAGTTGCATATAGCGTAGCAAACAAAATCACAAACCAAATGCAAACCTCGTCACATGGAGGAGAAACAGATGTAATTTATAGACCCAGCTCATATTGCAAAATGAAAACAAACCAGTTTATCATTGAAAATTCACGATGTACACTCTCATTCCACAAAAACAGCTTTCATCTGATGAGTTATCTATAGTAGTTCTTACTTGCTCTCCCTGCCCTGTAAAAACTTTTAATGTTACACAGCTCAGTTCACTTCAAATCTTACATTTTGCCAAAATTCAATACCAGCAGCTAACATACTACCTAAATTTAAGCAAGCGCGCCATATTTACATCCCAAATCATATCACAATCCATTTGTTTCATAATTTCATTCATTAAAGCACTCATGAATTCAAACAAAGCCAATAGTATCAAATTCAGTAGTTTCGCCTTAAACCTAATCCCCAACAATTCAACAAGTTCAGAGGCTCAATTAAACCTAAACTCCACAAATCCCAACAACTATCATCAAATCCATAACAAAAACTAATTAATTCTATAAAAATAACACCCAATATAAAAAACAAAGTCCAATCCAATCCAATTGAAAGAGAAAAGGAAAAGGATGGATAAATAGAGATACTAACCAACCTTATCAGCAGACTCTCGATTAAACTCGAATCCGTCGAAGGAAGAATCTGAAGCAGGCGAAGCAAGGATTACGGTTTTGATTTTTCTAGAATTTGCAGTAATAGTGGCGCGAAGAGGATGAGAGAAGGGGAAGGAGAGAGAGAAAGATGGCGGCGTCTGATGTGGATAGTGATTAGAGGAGAAGAGCAGAGGAAGAGGAAGAGAAGAAGAGGAGAGAAAGGTTGCCATTAAAAACGCAACCTTTTTAGATATCTTTCCCTTCTTCTTCCACCTCTTCTTTTCTCTCCTCTTTCTCTCTGGAAAGTGAAAATTTGGAGCCACAATATTTCTTCGAAGCGGACAAAAAGTATAAGGCAAGAGAAATGGTGGGTGACGTTACACATCAGCAAATATATCACGAAAGTCAGCACTTATTTAGTAGAATCCAAACAGGACTCTATATGTTTTTGCTTGATTCATATAATACATGATAATAAACACACGATTTTTTTAGATAAAACTCTCTCCACTACTATAAAAAAGAGTAAAAATTTTTAAATTTTTTTATTTTAAATTTTTTTAATATATTTTATGAAAAATAAATTTTAAAAAATTAAAATATATAATTTCAATATATTTTTCATTTCTCAACCAATCACTAGCCACCACGGGACTGCAAGTGCATGCAGATAAAGAGCCTGTTTGACTCTGCAGCTGCGGCTGCGTTTTATTTAAAACGCAGTTCACAGCTGTTTAGTTAAAGAAATAATTAATTTACTGTTTACTGGGCCCTACTGAATTTATGCGTTAGTAACGCAGGAAAAGAAAAGCAGCCATTTCTTACTCTTTTTTTCACTGTTCACGTTAATTGCACTGTTCAATGAACAATGCAATTAACATGAACAGTGTAAAGTGATGCACTGTTCACTTGCACTGCGTGAACACTTTTTTTTTTTTAGCGTGTTAAGTTTTGTTTTTATTAATTTTTTTAACATTTTTTTTAAAAAAAACTACTTTGGAGTGAATTTTGTACATAATAAAAATTATGAAAACTGTAGTTCTTGTCAGATGAATTTTTTACGTAATGGAATTGTAGATAGTTTAATAGAACAATAAATTTTTTTATATATAAAGTATGATTTATTTCATGATATTACCGCAATAGTTAAATCCACAATATTTAAATTAAAAACCATCAATATTATATATATATTTTTAAATTATTTTATAACCTCAATTTCAAAAACATTTTTAACCAGACACATTAAACTATTTTTTTTTCAACCTCAATTTCAACAATAGTTTTAACCAAATACCTATTTTTTCAAACGAACCACAACTAAAAATATTTTTTATAAAATAATTTTTTTCAAATCACAACCATAACAACTATCGCAGTACCAAACACTCAAAATGAATGGATATGTTTCCAACTCCCTTTTTTGACCTTGCTTGTACGAGTTAGAAAAATGTATAAATCAACTGGAAAAGGAAAACCGAATCCTGTCCCAGGTCAGAAAATAAAAACCTCCTTAAAACTTAAAATTAAGATGACAGTCTTGGGAAATCATTGAGAGTCTGTGATAATATTAATTATATCATGCTTTAATGTGGTTACCTTTTTATGAAGTAGAAATATTATGTAATGCTTGTAAATATTTAAATAGTGTTTTGTTGAGTTTTTATTGTATTTAAAATATATAAAATGATTAATATGCCCTATAATATACTAAAAATATTATTTCCATAAACATACTAGATCAATACATAAAATAAATTCTTAAAACATTCAGCTAAATAAAAAATATGAAATCTGAAAAATATAGTTTAATTGGTAAAGTTTTGAATTTGCTTTCTAAAAATTATCAGTTTGAATCTTACAAACTTCAAGATCATTAAAGACTTACATGAATGTTAATTTTAAGATTCATAAAATTAATCAAGATGTATATAATCTGGCTTGATTACATGGTTGAATTTTGAATGGAATATATCCATGTAATTACAAGAATGAGACCTCCATTGTTAGAGAATTACTCTTTTACCATCTCAGTTAAAAAGCGTTTTCATCTAGAATGTTTCCACCCGTGTCTATTTTATAATCATTTCCCCGTGACAGTGCCGAGGAGATGATTGCCAATTCCCATCCAAATCACGTTTCCTATTGCTTTCGCTATGCTCATAGCTGGTTTGTTCTTGCGTTTAAAATTATTTTTAAAAATGTATTTCAAAAAAGTATTTAGTTTAAAAATATGTTAAAATATTTTTTAATAATTTTATTGTAATAATATAAAAATAAAAAAACTATTTTAATATATTTTTAAATAAAAAAAAATTTACACTATAATTTCAATCAACCGGATATCAAATTGGGCATTTCAGTCCTCTGAAAAGAAAAAAAAAAGGCATTGGGCTTTACAGTCATGAACAGTAATAAATTAACATGGTCCCTTGTAGCATCAGCTGCAGGCTTAAGGCCTTGGGATAAAGCTGGGCCATTATTTGAGGGTGATGATACATAAATAAGTTATTGGTGGGATGGAGGCCCACTAAAATTTTATGTTTTGTCTCTGAGCCCACAACGGTAACGTGACCATTCTCCATTATTTTTTGATATTTAGAAATATAGTAATAGTTAATTTTTAAAATATTTTTATTTATAAATATATTAAAATAATATTTTTTTATTTGAAAAAAATTATTTTAATATCTGTAAATTAAAATTTAAAGAAATACCCAATAAGGTTTGGGGAGATCATCATGTCCAAATTAGTTTTTTCTACAAAATATTTTTCAGAGTCTCTCTTTATAAGTTGATAAATTTGACCAGATCTGATTCCTTAGGTCACCGTTTTTGTTTTAAACATGAGTTAAAATATCTACTCCAATGAGTGCAAGCATTCAAAAGACTTAATAATTGTAGCTCTAGAATTATTGTCATTATTAACTATTGTTTTTTCAGGTATCCTGATATTTTTATTTTTAAATTTAATCTATCTATTATTGTTTTTTTATTTTTATAATTAAATTAAAATCAACTATGATCTAAGTCGTGTATTTTTTTAAAAAAAAAAAATACACTTGTGGCAATTGAATAGTATTTTACGCATAAAAAAAATAATCCCTCTCCGCCGACATCAAGTCTATTAGTATGATAATCCGGTCTCAGTTGACGCAGATACCCGTTCAAAGAAAATAGAATTCGAACATGGCGCAAATTTTTCTCTCCTGTTTTTCCTAACACCGCTCCTTCACAAGTTTGACAATTTAGTTTGTCTTGACTGATGCCCAACAAGTTTGACCATGACAATTGACTGACAAGTTCATCTCAAAGACCAACTCGGTTCAAAGTCAGGAGCAGTGGTTCCAGGCTTCCAGAAACCGTTTGCTGCTCTAATAGAATTGCGTTTGGCAATCATGATGAAGTAAAAACGAGGTAGCTAGTGAGAATTCACGGTGTTTTTTCATTGCTGAATCCAAAGAAGCTACGAGATAACGGAAAATACTGTACAAGTTGGAGTCGCTAGTAACCAGACATTGATGAATCAGAATTAAAAAGTAGTCAAATATGTACGAGGGGGAGGTTCAGTGTATCAAGAAAAGCACACAGACATTGCCAAAGTGGTGTGCTGGAGTCGCTCCAGTTACTTGTTTCTGCTTTTGCCTTTTGCCACCAAAGTCCAACGCACCATATGCTGCCTCTGCATGCTATGAACCCCCCTAGCTAGGCCCCTCTCTGCTCGACGTTGCTCTTCTTGTTCGAAGCTTAATATCCAGCTACATTTCTTTAAATTTTTCCTCTCCAATTATATATAATTCAGAACCATCAAGTAATCTAATTATATAATTAATTACAAGTATAATGAAAAAAATCAAAGGAAAACCGCTCGTAGAAATAGGATGCAAAACCCACTAAGTTGCACCCTCTATTTTTATAAATTCATCAATAAGTCCATGTATTTTTCATTAGGTCAATTCAACACGGCCATTTCCAATTGAGTTCAATTTTTTAAAATCAATTATTTTTATAGACAGTTATAAAAATTAAATTTT
>Ga0325405_1000812_pt1 | contig 30541 bp, 14 predicted proteins | sample PopdelMetagenome_21_FD_205663 | JGI IMG/M metagenome (GOLD analysis project Ga0325405, IMG submission 205663) | Populus deltoides microbial communities from Bellville, Georgia, United States - Xylem-Control-R2 | ecosystem: Host-associated > Plants > Phyllosphere > Stem > Wood/Secondary xylem... | reverse complement strand
TCAGATTAATCAAGGCTTGCTCTTTATTATTACAAATCCTCTTGAAGTCCACCTTAGCCCATGTATCTTTAAGAAGTCCATTGAAAGCTTCTTTGAACTTCTTAGCCCTAAGCCTAGTAACTGGACCAACTGGAACCTCCAATGGATCCTTTGATGGTTGGATCGCATCACATTCTCTATTGGATACAATGCTCGAGAGGGCAATTTTCCATTCATTTGTACATCCAATTTCCCTACACTTGAAGCTACTTGCCCCATTTGCTTAGGAAACAAAAGGCAGATACCTAATTCCACAAAAAAATCTGTTTGGAACAATACCACTGCAGTAAATGAACAGTACCGCATCAAGCAAAAATTATGTTTCTCTTTTTTTTTCAGAAAAATAAAAAACAATCATAGCAAATAAAAATAATAGCACAAGAATCAACTAAAATTACTTCCCCGACAAAGACGCCAAAATTGTTGTGATGTCACAGTCGCATAAATTAATTACCCTAACTTAAAACACAATACACAAGATAGTATAGATTAAGTAAAGGGTCGATCCCATGAGGAAGGTTCAAGTCAGATTTTTATGCTATATGATATGCAATTTGGGGGGTTTGGAAGTTATCTAGGCTAAATCAAAAGAAAACAGAAAACTATCAAGCAAAAATTAAATAAAACCAAAATTTATCGAGAGAACAAACCTTGGTCACAAGTAAACGTCCACCTACAGAAATCAGAACTGATCATGGAAACGAGACGTCAATTTATATTCTGAATATTTATCTCTTCTTAACATTGGTTAGTTAACGGATTCACTGTATAACTAGCCCTAATCATCAAACAACCACAGTGTCCACACTAGTAATTTAATTCAATGGCAGCCATAAGAACTAGATAAGTTGATTAATTAAGAAAACATAACTGTCTGCAGTCTATGTTTGATTTGATTGAATGTTCTTCCTAAGATTAATAACGTAGATCCGCCACAATTATTAAACTCAGTTGCGTCACAAGTTCATATACAACAACTCCGGTTTTGATATCAAACTTAGCAATAGATTGTCTACAATAATAACTTAGAGTCCACTTTAGCAATTAAAATAAACAATCATAGGAAAAATAAGCATAGGAGAACAAACATATTCATCATATAAACTGAAAAGAGTTTAGCCTTGCATGTTTGTTGAACAACTAATAAAAAAGAAGGAGGAATGCATGATTTTGGATTTCTTAGAGGAAGGGGGCGTTTTTCTATTCTTGGCTGGCTGCCCCCCTTCTCTTCTCTCATTCTTTTTATATCCTAGGAAACCGTAGTCTCTATTTTACAAAATAGTCCTCCCTTAAGTAGATTAATTTACATTTAAGTACTTCAATAACTATTTTCCTAAAAAAGGAGAAATAGTCTTGCATGAAATCTTCAAGCTTTGACTTCGAGGAGCTAAATTGCTGAAATAAAAACTTGGATATCGGTTTAGATGCTTCGAAACGTAATTTGGACTAGTTTCTTCACGAAACCTGTTTGGTGGTAGAATTCAGTTGTCATCTTTGAAAAATCATATCTCCCTCATATGATATTTTTTTTTTCTGAACTTTAGAGCTTTGATAGGTCTTTGAGTTAGGAATCCAAAAAAAATGAGCTTTCATCAATTGGACTTCTGTAGCTCCAGATATTCAAGTCGGAATGACTGAAGGTCAACACTAGCAGATTGTAAGATTTGACTTTGAAGGTTGATATTTCCATGCTCTTCCTTATTTTATTTTCTTGCCTTAGATGTCCAGAAAGGTATGGATGTTAGCTTTTTAATTCCACTAGAATCACTTCATTTCAACCTCTAAAGCTCACGTTTTGCACAAAACATCGACTAAAGGTCAAATTTGTCAATTATCTCCAATTTACTCTTTTTTGCATCTTTCATCTAAAAGTGCCTTCAAAATATAAAATAAAGAATATCAAGGTATTTTACATATAAAACATAGGCAAAACACTAATTAAATATGGGTGAAACTATCAAATAATATGGTTGCATCACGAGGGATCTATTGTTGTATTATATTGATCATTAACTATCATGAATGGTTGGATGAGTAATATAAAGAGTGTATCATTGTGTTATACTAAATGTTAAATTGTTATGGAATGTTTGTTTGTGTATTACAAAGGATTTGTGATCGTGTTTACTAAATGTTAAACTATTACGGGACGTCTGTACGAGTATCACGAAGGGTCTGCTATTATGTTACAGTGAATGTCAAATTGTTATAAATCATTTGAATGAGCAATTCAAAGGATATTACCATGTTATAATGATCTCATAAATCGCCTCTGGAATGTTTGATTGGTTAATGATTAGCTTCGGCTAATGGCATCCTAAGTGGATGACCGGGATAAATGATAATTAGCTTTGGCTAATGGCATTTGAAATGGGGATAATTGATTGATTAGCTTCGGCTAATGGCATCCTAAGTGAATGACCAGGATAAATGTTGATTAGCTTCGGCTAATGGCATCCGAGAGGGATGACCGAGATAAATGATGATTAGCTTCGACTAATGGCATCTAAATGGATGACCGGGTGTTGCGATGTCTCGGTCGCACAAATTAATTACCCTAGCTTCAAACACAACACACAAGATAGTATAGAGCAAGTAAGGGGTCAATCCCATGAGGAAGTTCAAGTCAGATTTTTATGCTAGATGATATGCAATTTGGGGGGGGGTTTGGATGTTATCTAGGCTAAAGCAAAAGAAAATAGAAAACTATCAAATAAAATTTAATAAAATCATAAAATTATCAAGAGAACAAACCTTGGTCACAAGCACACATCCACCTACAGAAATCAGAACTAATCATGGAAACGAAACATCAATTTATATTATGAATATTTATCTCTTCTTAACATTGGTTAGTTAACGGATTCGCCGTATAACTAACCCTAACCATCAAACAGCCATAGTGTCTGCACTAGTAATTTAATTTAATGGCAGCCTTAAGAACTAGATAAGTTGATTAATCAAGAAAACATAACTGTCTGCAGTCTAAAAAAAGAGAAATAGCCTTGCATGAAATCTTCAAGCTTTGACATAGAGGAGCTAAATTGCTGAAATAAAAACTTGGATATCGGTTTAGATGCTTCGGAACGTAATTTGGACTCGTTTATTCACGAAACCTATTTGCTGGCAGAATTTAGATGTCATCTTTGAAAAATCATATCTCCCTCATATGACATTAGTTTTGGCTGACATTTGGAGCGTTTATAGACCTTTGAGTCATGAATCCAAAACATTTGAGTTCGCATCAATTGGACTTCTGTAGCTCCAGATATTCAAGTTGGAATGGCCGAAGGTCAACACTGGCAGATTACGAGATTTGACTTTGAGGGCTGCGATTTCCATGATCTTTCATATTTTATTTTCTTGCCTTAGATTTCCAGAAAGGTATGGATGTTAGCTTTTTAATGCCACTGGAATCACTTCATTTCAACCTTTAGAGCTCACGCTCTGCCCAAAATATCGACTGAAGGTCAAATCTGCCAATTATCTCTAATTTACTCCTTTTTGCATCTTTCATCCAAAAGTGCCTTCAAAACATAAAACAAAGAATATCAAGGCATTTTATATATAAAGCATAGGCAAAACACTAGTTAAATGTGGGTGAAACTATTGAATAATATGGTTGCATCACAGGGATAAATGTTTGATTAGCTTTGGCTAATGGCATCCAAATGGATGACCGGGATAATTGATTGATTAGCTTTGGCTAATGGCATCGTAAATGGATGATCAGGATAAATTGTAATTAGCTTTGGCTAATGGCATCCAAGATGGATGATCGGGTTGTGATTATTGATCAATTTCGGCTAATGGCATCCTAAGTGGATGACCGGGATAAATGTTGATTAGCTTCGGCTAATGGCATTCGAATGGATGACTGGGACAATTAATTGATTAACTTTGGCTAATGGCATCCTAAGTGGATGACTGGGATAAAAGATGATTAGCTTCGACTAATGGCATCTAAATGGATGACCAGGACAAATGTTTGACTAGCCTCGGTTAATGGGATCCGAATGGATGATTTAATTGATTGATTAGCTTCGACTAACGGCAGCCTAAGTGGATGACCAGGATAAATGATGATTAGATTCGGCTAATGGCATCCTAAGTGGATGACCGAGATAAATGATGATTAGCTTCGGCTAATGGCATCCGAGATGGATGACCAAGACAAATGTTTAATCATCTTTTGTCTAATGGCATCTGAGACGGATGACCGGGTTGTGATTGATGATAAGCTTCGGCTAATGGCATCCATGATGGATGACTGGGTTGTGTTTGATGATTTTCTTTGGCTAATGGCATCCGTGGTGGATGACTAAATTAATTATAAAAAAATATAGCTTTGGTTAATGGTATCTATAAGAATGACGGGGGTTGATTTCGTGATTAGTTTTTGTTAATGGCATCCGAGATGGATGGCTGAATTTAAATGTTGTAATTAGCTACGGCTATAAGTATCCAAGGTGGATGACCAGGTTAAGGTGAAGTATTTAACCCTGATCGATGTTAAACTTCGACCCCACAACCCCGCAGAGAGGTTGGGGTGTGTGAGTGAGAAAAGTATAATGTATATAAGAAGTATAAAAAGGAATCTTCCCGTTCTAATTTAATAACAAAAAGCAACGACAATGTACTTCTAGATGTTTACTATTATGTTAGATTATTTACAATTTTTGTATCCATGTTGTTTTGTAACAGGGACATCACACAATCAAGGTGCATAGGAAAGCCCGTTCCACAGGTTCACATATTTTGAAAGGTGCTATGTAATAGTATGACTTAGCTGTTATGTTGAATATTTGTCATTCGACACTTTTGTAAGGACTTGTAATGGAGCACGGATGGAGATGTGCGAACATGTAGACACGATGCTATGAATACATTTATGTGGTATTTCCTTTTATGAGGATGTTATGTTGTGAAATCACATGAGGATCGTATGAAAGAAAGTACTAGTTGTGTAAGATTATCGATTATAAACTCGTGTTGATAACAAGATTGGAACAGGAATGCAAACACACGGGTATGACAATATGACGTAATGTAAATGTATGAATATGAAAATATAATATTATGGACATGTGTATTGGTTATCTGTTGTATGAGAATATTGTTTTACTAGAACTATATCCTTATGATGCCATGATAAGGAAGGAATATAATTACTAATTCACAAAATGTCATTACGAGAAGTATCAAAAACAAAATCCATTGATTTTGGCCTTGAAAAAACCGGGTTGTTACACTTAGTCCACGTGGGTGGGTTGAGCCCTTCAAAGCCTAAGGCTATGTGTTGTGTCAAAATTTATGAAGAAAAAAAGTATTTTTTTGGTCTTTAAACAACAAACTTTTAACAATTTTCTTTGTTGATTTTTTTGTTTTGCTAAACAAACCGTAAATAATTTCTAAAAATTCTTAAAGAATTCAAAGACCATTTTAAAATTATTTGTGGATCTCCTGCATGTTTTTCAACCATTTCATTTAATATTTGGGTTGTAAACTTACATTGTAAGATACTGATCTAATATTAAATATACCTGAGTTTTCTTCAAAATTTTAGAAAAATATGAAAAAAAATTCCTTATTTAAAAAATACAAAAATATGTTTTTATTTGTGTTCATACAACCAAAATCTAAAAACTCTTCATGCATAATTGTTTTTATCATACTTTGAAAAATACAAAAAAGACAATTAGTAGGTATCATAACAGGTTTGTGATTATCCATTAGGATTTGACCAAAATCTCAAAAACACCACAAAAATCAATTTGTTTAATTAATATTTGGGGCATGAATTTTACAATTTGATGTATATTCCAGGTATTAAATTAAATGAATTGACAAAAAAAATTAGGAATTAATTGTAGAATTTAGTATTTGGGGGTATAAAATTACACCGTAAAGTATATCCCCAATTATTAAGGATACAAAATATAAATGAATATATCAGAAAATATTTGGGCATTAAAATGGTTAGGTTTTAGCCTAATAAGATAGAGACCTCCTTAATAAATAAGATCTTTCTTGAACTTTAGACAAACCAATGAATAGAAACACAACATGTCTAATGACCTAGACAACTAGTCCCTTTACCTAGACTCTCGCAGACCATTAGGTTTTCTAATGACCATAATACTAGGTGGCAACTCCTAAACGGTTCAAATCATAATTATATGATTTATCCCAACATATCTAAAACCCCTATCAATCCAGGAGGCAGATTCACCACTCGACATCATGAATGCAACAAAATCATCCATTATCTGCTAGCACGCATCGAACCAATAGAAAAAGGACAGGATGACGCTTTTAGAGATATGGTGGAAGTACAAGTTTGGTCATCGAGGTCACACACACTACCCAAATGGTGCAAACACCACCCATATATTGGTGTGTAATAAGCATGCACTAGTACCTTTTTGGAATAAAAAAATTAAATACCCAAATTAAAAATACTAAAATGCCCCTCAAACCTTTGGAAATTACATAAAAAAGGTGAGGATCAAAATGCCCCTTAGACATAGCCATATTTTTCTGTCTTCTTAATGGTAAGAACATCTTTTTAATGTATTCAAATAAATGAAATACAAACATACCCCTGTCAACAGTCCTAATTTTTTTTACCCTAAGGTTAAATAAATAATTTTATAGTTGAATTATTTTCGAGCATATAAATATACCCTTTAATAATCTTTTAATGTCTAATAAGCCATTTGAAAAGAGTAAAATTACCCTAACACCAAGACTTCCTTTTTTAAAACAAAAAGGTAAAAATTTAATTTCATGGGTTATCATGTTTTTTAGTTAATATTATTGTTTTTTTCCATTGATTTTCATCTTTGCTATTTGCAGTTGGGGGCATTTTTTAGAGTTGGGTTTTTTTTTTTTAATTTCTAGTAACACCAATATCACTTTTAAAAATAACTAGTTGTTGAAATTGATGGGTTTTTTTTACCTGTTCTTATAAGCAAGGATGATAGGAGAAAGAGGAGGAAAGCCTTTATCATGGTTGGAGATGTGGTAACAAAAAAAGGGGTGTTTCTTTTAGATTGAAAAGGAAATCATTTAGAAATCGAGGATTGAGTACTTTTTACCCTAATTCAATTTAAGGTCACTCTTTTCTGTAACTTTGATCAATGGATCCTAAACCTAAACTTATCCATCATCCATTTTTGTGGTGTTAGAGGAAGACATGTTATAGTAAGCAAGATTAACTGATAATCCTATTCTAATTCTATTGAAAAAATTATATTATAGTGCCTAATATGTCTATAAGCTTCATCAAAAGTCTTGAAACATGCAACTAAGTCATAATAACTCATTTATTCCTATATTTCAAATTCTTGGCCATTACCATTTAATTATAGGTTATTTATCTTAGGAAAGACTGTTGTTATTTACCCCATATGTACTATCTTCCTGCTTACTAAGAAGTCAGTAAAGCAACCCATATTATCTATGTTTATGAATTGGTCTAGGGTCTATATCATCTCTATACATAGCCATGCACCTACCATCCCTAAATTGACTTTATCATCTTCTTTAACTATTTTAATTGATCTATTTTGTAACCAAAACATCAAAGTTTGATGTAGGGATAATGGAACATCTATGTTGGTGTATATCAAATCTCGCTCTTGCAAAATGTCACACGTGTGCAGCGTCGTGACGAGCATCCACTTTAGGATTTTGAAATCAAGAAATGGGGAGATAAGGAGTTCTTATCCTTTATTAGTGGAAAGAGGGAATGCGAGTCAACACCTTATATTTTGGTTACTAGGAACCCTAATTGGTCTCAGAGATCATGTTTTCTAAGGGTTGTTTTGTTTAAGGTTTAAGGTTTAAGAAAAGTCCTCCTCAGTATAGAGATCCTTAATCTTATTAAGTAAAATCTAACTATTCTAAAATCAACAAAAAAAGATCTACCTCTTATTTAATATTAGGAATACATCTTATGTATAAGTTCATAATCCTCAGATATTAAAAGAAAACAAAATATTTTTTTTGATATTTTTTTTGATATTGATCTAGTTCTCATAACTTTAATAAATCGATTATTAAAGCTCAAAATGCATGCTAATATATATATATATATATATATATATATATATATATACAAATTTCATATCATATTTTCATAACAAAACAAATTAATATATATATATATATATATATTAATTTGTTTTGTTATGAAAATATGATATGAAATTTGTTATATTTTTGAGAGACTTTTTTATATATTTTTTATATATATATTTGCAACATTTCGGAGAAAACCAGGTATTTTAATACCGAATTTGTATTTTTACAGTATAAAAATATAAACCAATATTAATCAAAATTGATAGAAAAATACAAGAGAAAACCACAAATTTTTTGAAAGATTTTTTGAAATTTGTTTCGGAATTTTTTTTGTTTTTTATATATAATATAATATTATTATATAAAATATATTGAGATGGGTCCAACCCAATCATGTGGGCTGAGCTCAACCTATTTGAGCGGAATTCGGGCTAAAAAGAAACTGGGTCGACATCGATCCAAAAAAGAAATTGGGCCGACATTGGCCCAAGACAAGGGTTGGGCCGCCATCGTCCCAACAAAGTGTTGGGCCAATGCCGGCCCAACAATTTTGGTTGGGTCGGAAGCGTTCATGTGAACAGTGCGGAGTGAATTCATTTACTCTCCACTGTTCACATGCAACGTGAACAGTTGAGAGTAAATTAATTCACTCTCCACTGTTCATTTGTAGAACAGTGGAGGGCAATTGGAGGAGAAAAGGAAGAAAGTGGAGAGGGGTGGGGAAAAGTTGACCCAGAGGTTGCTCACGGTGATGCTAGTGGCGACGAGGAAGAAGAATGGCAGTGGTTCGCGGTGGAGAGAAGAAAAACGATGGTTGTTATCATTTTTTCCTTTCTGTGCAAAGGCACGGATTTGTTCCTTTCCTTTCTTTCCTTTTTTGTTTTTGCTTATATTCTTCCTCCTCTCTATTTTGCATGCCCTCCTCCTCTCTTGTTTTTTGTTTTCTTCCCTTTCCTTTCCTTTCCTTTCCTTCCTCTACTTTCCCCTATTTTTCTTTCTTTTGTTTTTCGTTTTTGTTTCCTTTCTTTCCTCTCCACTTTCTCTTTTTGTCCTCTCAGATCCTTTAAAAATGGCATCCTCTATTTTCTCTAATTGTCCTCTCTTTCATCCCCCCTGTCTCCACTCTCTCTCCTGGTATTTATAAGGGGGGAAAAGGGGAGAGAGAGCTACTACCCTTCTCCAGTCATGGCACAGGGGTAGGGTAGCTAAGTGGCCACTAGGCAACCGTCAGCAGGGCTTGTCCCCTTTGTTTTTTCATCTCAATTGAAAGCCACGAGAGGGGTATGGGTCTTGTCAGTTTTTTTAGGTTTTGGGGACAAAGAGAGAGAGAGAGATAGGTGCAGGGGAAGTACGAGAACAATCTTCTTCTTCCCTTGCCTGTAGCGCGTCCAAAGAAAGAAGAAGACATATATTGTCGTTCACAACAACACCGTTTTAAGCTTCCTTTTTTTTTCCTTTTTTTTTTGTGAACAATGAGTGAAACAACATTATTTTGTACAAAACACGTCGTTTCATTTTAAAAAAAAATGGCACCAAAAAGTCTAATTTACAAAGTAGTCCTTAATTTTTTATTTATTCAATCAAGTTCTCAATTGAGCTTTTAATTTTAAGTGTAAACCCCGAAAAAAAAAAGTGAAGAAATTCATGCATATGGTTAAATAAAAAACAGAAATTCAGAAATATTTGAATATAAATTTCTGGGCGAAATAGTTTGAAACATTATAATAAACCCAATACTATTGAGGGTTGGATTTAATTGAGGAGAATAATACACTTAAAGGAAAAGGGGGGCCTAAATGCAAATAAGGAAAAATATAGAGTATAAATACTCTCTCCTCACCAAAATCTGTAGGAACCATAAGGAGAGAAGATAGGGAGTTTTATACCCATTATAGAGAAATCAAGAGAGAAACACTAAAATTTCAAGAATCCATCCAAGATTAAGAGCTTATAGATGGGATAAACACTTGAGAGCAAAGGATTACCAAGAAATTAAACAAGAAGAAAAGAAAGGAGGGAGTTGAAAATCTTTAACTGGTTGAAGATCAAAATCTTAATTTGTACCGGGTAAGGTATTCTAAATATGATCTTAAAAAAATTCATTTTTAAATTCGATAAAGAATTGATGTCTTGATATTGAATAATAGGTTACGGTTCTTAGACATAAATTAGGGAAAAAGTACTTATTGTTGAGATTAAGTTAATTCATGTGTGTGGTATGTAGTTTATGAAAGTATTGTGTGAAGGGGAGGGGGAGACAAATCTAGACAGACTTGTGTCCTGACTTTCGGTGAGATTTCAGGTAGGAGGATGAGGGAATTAGGATCGGGTTCCTCATAGGAATTGTAGATTTGAATGTTAGCTAACCAAGGAAACTGGTCTTGCTCAATTTGGAGATGTAGAACTCCAATTATGGATTACCAGCTGAGACTGAGTCGTGACTGATTATGTAGGGCAGTAGGACTAATTAGTTAATGAGCAATTTTGACTATTTTGGAGGCAAAATTGCGTTCTCCTCCATCACAGAACTTGTAGCCTTGTGTCTTAGCTTTCTAACGAGATCAATCTCACTTAAAATGGAGTTTTAGAACTTTAGATATAGTTAAAAATCTGATGAGTGTTCAGACAGTAACAATTGAAAATTAGACAGTAACAGTTCAAAATTAGACAGTAACAGTTCAATGTCTAGACAGTAATGGTTGGATAGTAACAATTGAAAATTGGACATTAACAGTTCAAAGTTGGACAGTAATAGTTTAAAATTAGATAGTAACGGTTGGACAGTTGAAAATTAGACAGTAACAGTTCAAAGTTGGATAGTAACAGTTGAAAACTTTGAAAATTGGACAGTAACAGTTCAATATCTAGACTGTAATGGTAGGCTTTCACGTGAATACTATATATGTAAGAATATAAAAGAAATGAGTCATACGAACACTTGCACATTTAGATACTAACTCTAAAAATATGCATGATATATGTATGTATGTTATTATGAAGAAATGAACATGTATAGAAAGTAACATATGAATAATGGATGAATATGGATTCTCTATAATGTCGGCTTGAAGGAATCATAACCAAAAACTTCCTTATGATTTAGGAGGAGCAACCAAGATCGGATCTTCTGTTAGGGGAGGTCGCGAGACAGGCAAAATAGATGCGTGATTCTCCTCCTATTTGCACTTATACAATTTAGAATTCTTATGGTGAATGCAATTACATTAAATGTCGTGTTCAAAGTAAATAAAATCTAGCATAAATACAAGATTAGCTTCAGCTAATGGCATCCATGATAGGATTGCCGGGAGATGATTTTCAAGGGATATGAATTACAAGATTAGCTTTGGCTAATGGCATCCGTGATAGGATTGCCGGGAGATGAGATTAGCTGCGGCTAATGGCATCCAGTAAATTAGACTTGGCAAGGTCACCCAGTTCATGCAAGTAAATAAGAGTATTCAAATTAAGGATATACAAATGAGTGTTAATTAGGTTTAAAAGACTTTCAAGCAAAATATAAATTCTCTGTTAGAATTCTTATGGGTTCGATAGAAAGTTAATACTTCATTCATATTCATTACATGAGCATATATATTCTTTATCAACATAATGATATGTTTATTTATGTAACAAGTCCATCAAATATCCAGGAAGATCATTAGTTTAAGACTCTACTTTGTGAAGCTTGTGTAAATATTTAACTTAAACAAAAGGGAATTAACGTGTTTATGTAGTATATTTTTGTGTAAACCTTGATGTATTTATAAAAGTTCAACATAGCATGTGGTATTTTAGTTATCTTGTAATTAACCCTTATGAAATATTTAAGAACACTTATTATGTTGTAAATACTTTCTTTGCATTTTAATATTCCTTTCCATTTAAATTTTATGATATGATGTTTGGACCATGTTCATATTGAACTTACTCGTAGGATATATATATTGTGTGGATTGTATGAGGTGTGGAATTATGAGGTTTGATATAAGGTCCGGAATTATGGGACCTTATGATGATTGGTTGATTGAGTAAATTGATAGTAGTCGATAACTTAGGTTGTCCTCAATACAAACGAAACTCTGCCGAATTTTTGGAAAAAAAATAAAAAGTTACCTTCAAATAAAGAGGATATGTTGGGATCTTTTAATATTGATTGAGTCGTACAGTTCAGACTGTTACATTAAGAATCAGTTCAATTGCGTCCCCGTCAAAATTAAATGTCAGCCCTAAAGTTGATTGCCTTTTCCATTTCAGGCCTTGGTCTCGTATTTATTCTATTTAACCCCTAATTTACTATTAAACTTTCAAATTTCATCAATTTGATCCTTGATTCTCGTCAATTGGGTCCCTAGAGTTTGGTGTCTTTTGCAAAATGATCCTTGGTTGTGAATTTCTTTAATTTAGCCCTTAATTAACCCCAAAACTTTGATTTCCTTGCAATTTTGCCCTTGATTTCAACCAATTGACTTGGTAGAAATTAAATTTGATTTTTTAAAATTTCAATCTTCTCAATTAAGCCCAAATTAGGCTCCCGAACTTAATTTTTCACCAATTAAGCTCCTAATAAAATTAATTTTACTCGTTTAAAGTATAATTAAGTCTTTGCACTTGATTAAATCTTTTAATTGGGCTCAAATTAATTGTCAAACATAATTAAACTTTAATTTGGCTCATGATTAAATCAAATTGTCTTATTAAAAATTTAATTATGCATTTGGACTTAATTTTTATGCAGATTCGTCCAATAATCATTTAATTTGACCTTTAATCTACATTGTTTCTTCAGTCTTAGGTATAGTGAGGGTACAATTAGGATTCAAATTTCATCCAAAATTGTAGCTTGATTTGCCCATATGTTTGAGATCCTTTTCGACTTTCTTTCTTCACGTTGCCAGTCTTTATTTTATTTTTTTTTTGGAAGAAAAGGAAGTGAATTTAGGGAATAACCCAAAAATAGATTATGACACAAGATGTTGGAACTTGTCTTTGCTTCTATTATAAAGAAAGTTGTGTTAGAGGTATTGGACTTAATAGTTGGATCTATTTGCAACACTACTATAGTGTCTTTTAGGCCTCTTATAAAATCTAACATGATCACTTCGAATGGGATCATGTCATCTATATCATGACCAATGGTATTGATTAAGGATAATGGCATAATATTGAATGTTGTATTATTATTGACCAAAATCCCTATACTGGTACACTATTGAAACTTGTATTGATTTATAAAGGTCTCAAATGATGACTTATAACCAACATTGACTTAGTAAATATGAGACTTGGCTACTGATTTCCCACTAGTCCTACCTAGTTGATTTCAATTACCCCTACCTTTTTCTATGCATTATCTTCAAAGTCATTGTTTAGATAAGGTAGTTGGTTAAGTTTGACTTCAAAATAATCGGGAAGAGTGAATACCATTTTTAATAGTGAGACTTTATTATTATTTTCAAAGTCATTTTCTATGCATTATCTTCAAAGTCATTTTCTAGATAAGGCAATTTCTATGCAGATCATTGTTTCTTATTATTTTATGTAGAAACATTATCTTAGAAAATGTGAGACTTTACTATTAATTGATCTCTAGTTCTAAATAGTCAATTTCAACAATGATCTTTTCCTCTACATTGTTTTCACAGTCACTAGCTAGATAAAGCGATTGGATAGGTTTAGTTTTAAAAGAATAAGGAAGAGTGAATAACAGAGTCATGGATATTATTTGTTTCTAGGGTTACTTGAAACGCAATGGTGTTATTTCAGTTTGTTGTTATCTCGGAATATATCATTAGCATAAAGAGTAAAAAAAAAAGAAGAACAGAACATCCAAAAGTCACTTTTATCGAATCTACCCTCGTACACAAACAAGGGGTAATTTGGACCAAACCAATTCATAAAATTCTCCAATTATATATATTGGTTCTAGGATTCCTAATCACACCCCATGTAAAATTTGAGCTCATTTGGAGATCATTTGATATAGTAATCAAGACCGGGATTAAAAATTATCGTAACAAGTCAGATTTGTATAAGAAAGGAATCTCGAGTGAAATAAATATAGAAAATTGTCAGATTTTATATACTAGGTTTTAAGGTTCTGATCGCACCCCATATATTATTTGAGGTCATTTGAAGTTCTTTTGCTAGAGGAACTAAATTCGGGATTGGAACTTGTCGTAACAAGTCTAATTCACGTTAATTCATGTCAGTAATTCAAACTTGTTTTGCTGCTGTTATTTTTCAATTATAACAGTATAATAATATTGTAGTTGATATATTTAGGTGTCATTTAAATTTTTCAATATAACGTTTGCATCTTTTTCTTTTGTGTCTTCAAAAACATCCACTTTTCATACAAATTCGCTTGCTACTCACGAAATTATAATTGTAGTTGCATCTTTGCTTGTTTATATTTTACTTGCTTCTTGAGTCATATACACATATTTGGATACGTTGTTAAGGCTGTTATATTTGGTGTTGATTTTAGTTCTGTAAGAGTCGAAGAAAGGTGAAATGAGAGGAAAAAGACGTCGCAAGAATATTTGAGTGAAACATGAGAGGAGTGTAAGCACATGAGGGAGTGGATAAGGAATTCAAATTTCTTGCCAACTAACCAATTTTCAAATTTAAAGATGTTGGAGGTGTAACATCCCCCAATTCCGGGATAAAAATAACCCTCTCATGTCAACCAAAAATAGAGAATTTTTTTTTCTTCCCTTATATATATATATATATATATATATATATATATATGGTTTTCATATTAAAATCTATTGAAATTTCGACGGAGTCCCCCCTATACCGGAAGGTCCCAAGTTATCGACATGTAACCTATTTACACTTTTAATAACTCACATCTCATAACTTAATCTCGACCCAATCATCTTGGGTTTCAATTTCCACAAATATTCTCACACCTATTACCCACAATATTCATGATATACATTATATAACAAAATATCATTATGGATAGATAAAAAAATAAATACTTAGACATGAAAAAATGGTTATATGAACTACAAAGATTAAGTTCATTCAATCAATTTTAAACATTAATTATACAAATTAAGTTATACAAATATTTTCATGTTTACAAAATACAAGGGTATACCCCCTATAACCTAAAATACAAGAAGGTAACATAAGCTAGGATCTACTCATGTCGTGCATGTGATGTTCCTGAAACAAAATACATATTATTGAAAGGTGAATATCACATAAAAATAATAACATGAATATCTAACAATTTCAACAGGGTAACATGCATTCATATTTTGTTCACTTCTTCTTTCTGATTTTCATTAGAATCTCTTTCTTATTCAACTATAAATAATTGTTTCCTCTTTCACTATTAACCTCCATTCCAGACTTTATAAGATCAAACATGATTATCTTTGTTTGACACATTACCGATACCCCTTTCACTAGTATCATCATCATCATCATCCCGTAGGAGTCGATGCAAGGTGATCCCCTTACCCGAGATCCTAACATACACTAAATGTATGTTAGCCAATACATGGTGATCCCTTACCAGGGATCCTAACATACACAAAATGGATGCTAGCTAAAACATGGTGATCCCCTTACCCGGGATCCTAACATACACTAAATGCATGCTAGCCAAAACATGGCGATCCCCTTACCCGGGATCCTAACATTCACTAAATGTATGGTAGTCCAAACGTGGCGATCCCCTTACCCGGGATCCTAACATACACTAAATGTATGCTAGTTTACGCCTCAAAATCACACTTCTCATATTTCATTTGTCAGTGATAATTCATCACTTAACAATTCACACAACAACCTTTCCCCTTGAGTACACATACATTCAGTAATTCACATTTCACATCAGTAATATATATTAAATCATGAAATTTAACTAGAAGGTAAATGTGTGATTCACCTACCTGCAATAGAAGCTCTACTCATGCTCCCCTGCTGCTGCTGTTGCACCACGCCTGTGGTCCCTCCTGCAAATCACAGGTTTATCTCATAAATTTTTCTCATTCAAAGATATGTTTTATAATAACCATATCAACAACCAGTAAGTCTTTCTTTCAGTCATTTCTTAATATTCTATGTTTTTCTCATTTCACCCATTATTATTGTCGTTCTTTGTCCAACCCCAGTTATCATTCCTTTCTTTATATTTGGACTGTCATTGTCCAACTGCTACTGTCTCGTTTTTGAACTGTTATTGTCTGACCTCTCTTCAGATTTTTAACTATATCTGGAGTTATAAAACTCTGATTCAAGCGAGATTAGTGTCGTTGGAAAGCTAAGACATGAGGATAAAAGTTTTATGATTTAAGGAGAACCCAGTTCTGCCTCTAAGATAGTCAAAATCGTTCATCAACAAACACTTAGACTGTTACTGTCCAACTGTTATTGTCTCGTTTTTTAACTGTTACTGTCTGACCTCTCCTCGGATTTTTAACTATATCTAGAGTTATAGAACTCAAATCTATAATTTAATATCTAGGCATCAATTCATAATCGACTTTAAAACAACTCATAAGACCATGTTTAGAATATCTTACCTGATACGAAGCAAGGTCTTGATCCCTCTTTTTCTTTCTAATGACAGCCGACCCTCCCCTCTTCTCTTCTTGTTCAATTTTTCTTGTTAATCCCTTGCCCACCAATGTTTATTTTTACCTATAACCCTTAATCTTGGATGAGTTCTTGAAATTTGGTGTTTCTCTCTTGATCTGTAAAAATAGATACCCAAACTCCCTCTCTTCTTTCTTCATGATAGTTGCAGATTTGTTTTTGGTAAGAAGAGTAGTATTTATGCTTTATAATTATTCTTATTTGCATTTAGGCCCCATTTTCTTTAAGTGTATTCATTTTATCCCCACTTCTTTTTAGTTTAGTTTATTTTCTTTAATTTAATCCAGCCTTGATTATCTCGGGATTTACAAGAGGCAAGCAACAACATGGCACCACAGAGAGGAGACAATGAAATTGTAACTCAATTACGCATTATGAATCAGTAAATGGATCAGATGGCCAATGAATTTAGAGATAGGTTGGAGAGGAAACATGTTAATTATCATGGTAAGGTTCAAATTAGGCTTGAGGGAATATAAATTAATATTATAAGGGCTGTTAGGCAAGTTAACACTAATATGAATGAGTTTGTGGCTGATAATACAAACATGAGTGATGTAGATTTTGAAAAAATGTCCGTGGGACACGGGGAATGTTTTGGAAAGTAGCGGAAATGTCAGTTTGTAAGAGAATAATATGGTGATAATTTTGGCCAAAAGTGTAATTATAGGTACCGAGACCATAATGTTGAGTTGGGTGAAAATTTGGGTACAATTAAGATGAAAATAGTGGCTTTTCAGGGGAAGAATGATCCTAAAGTTTATTTAGAATGAGAGAAGAAGGTGAAGTTAATTTTTTAGTGTCACAATTATCTAGAGGACAAGAAAGTCAAGTTTGTTATGTTTGCTCTTACTGACTATGCCATCTTATAGTGGGATCAGTTAGTGACAAACTGCAAGAGAAATTATAAAAGGCAAGTTGATACTTAGGATGAGAAGAAATCCTTTATGAAGAGGAGATTTGTACCTAGCCACTATTATAGAGAATTGTATCAAAGGTTGCAGAGTTTGATTCAAGGTACAAAGAATGTTGAAGAGTATTTCAAGGAGATGGAACTTGCTATCATTCGAGCTAATATTGAGGAGGATATAGATGCTACTATGGCTATATTCATGAATGGCGTTAATCATGATATAGCTCATATTATGGGGTTGTATCATTATATGGAGTTAGAGGTTATGATGCATATGTTCATGAAGGTGGAGAAATAGCTTAAATGAAAGGGTACCATTCAACAAAGCTAACCATTTGGCCATTCGAAACCTTCGAAACCCAATTGGAAGGCTAATATTGGTGGTGGTCCATAACAGCAGAATGAGGAGGGCAAGGATGAATACCCTTAGAGAGAAGAAATGATGAATGATCGGTTCTGATTTCTATAGGTGGAAGTCTACTTGAAACCAATGTTTGTTCTTTTGATAGTTTTCTAATTTATTTAATTTAGCTTGATTGTTTTGTTCTACTATAGCCTAGATAACCTTAAAACTCCCTCTTATTGCATATGATCTAGCATAAAAATCTGAACTAAACCTTTCTCGTGGGATCGACCACTTGTTTGCTCTTTATTATCTTGTTTATTTAAATCAAGCTAATTAATTTGTGTGACTGTTGTTGCTACCCAATTTTTGACCCATTTTTTTAATAAAATTTTTGAAAAATCCAAAAATAGCGAAAAACAACGAAAATCCAAAAAATATATTTTTTAATATATTTGCATCGTTTTTAGCATTTTCAGCATCGTCTCAAAAGAATTTAAATTTTTCAAAGGTCTTTTGAACGCGTTTGACTTTTAAGGCGTCAATTTTAAAATAATTGATTTTTCTTATTGAGTCGACGTTGATATTGCTTGTTTTCAAAAAATAAAAAAAAACAATAAGAAAAATCAAAATTTACAAAAAAAAAAAGTTGAGGGGCCATGTTTGAGAAGCAAACAATATCTTGCCTATAAATATGAGTCTCTAACACACAAAAGGGGGGGGGGGATCTTGAAACAAAAACATTTTAGTGCAACACAAAAAACCCTAAAAAACTATCTTTCATCTTCTCCAAGCAGAGTGGTCGCCCCCGTCCAACCTCTACTCCCTTTTTCTTCTCCCATCAGCCACGACCTCACCCTTTCATCAGCCAAAGCTTCCCCCCCTTAGCCTACAGATCTACACCTCTCTCAGCCAGCACACCACAGAGTCGTCCCCCCCGTCTCCACCGACCCCCTTCACTATCAGCCACAACAGCGCCGTCCTCACCGGAGATCCAGCAGCCCACACATGGCAGTGCCCGGGCAACACTCTCTTCTCCACAACGAAGCAAGCCTAATAGACAACAACAACGAGAGCTCTATGAACAACAACAATAAGGCCAACCACAGCTGCTACCAACAGGAGTGAAGACCCTCAACGCAGTGATCACCACTGCCAGCTACCTGGAACAAAGGAGAAGATGATGAAAAAATCAGATCTGTAGTGAAACAGATCTAAAAAAAAGAAGAGAATAGATATGAAAAAAGGAGAAAGAACAGGAAAGTTTGCTTGTGTTTTTCTTGTTTTGCAAGTCACCGTCGGCGAGGAAAGGAAGAAGGGAGGAAGCCATTTCAGATCCACCCGTCCACTGGTTTTTCTTGCGGCACTGTTCCTATAGATTCCAGAAGGCTTTGGATTTTTTTTTTGGGTTTATTTTGTAATTTTTTGAATTGTATTTGATTTATTTTGAAGTTTTGTTATTTTGGAACATGGTTGTATGTATAAAGTATAGTAAAAGTGAATGTGTGTGTTTGTATTTTTTTTTTATGAATGATTTTTTTATGATAAAGCCACAAAGACAAAAAAAAGAATGTAATGTTTTGATTTGCTCATGGTTAAGGATTATGAACTTACATGTAAGTTGTATTTCTAATATCCAATGAAAAAAAATTTTTTTTAAAACTTCTTTAACACATCAAAACCACAAAGCAACTTACCTTAGGTAGGGTGCGCTATGGGTGTTAATACCTTCCCTAGTCACAACCAATCTCTTACCCTTGAATCTCCGACAATGACCAGTACATTTGGGTTTCCTAGTAACCTTCAATCAAATACTAGGTGGCAACTCCCAAAGAACAAGCAAACAAACAAAAAATCACCATCGACGTGTTGAAGTTATTGACATGCTACAGAATGGCGACTCCACTGGGGAAGGTACTGTTTTTGACAATATTAGACTAAGTTTTGTATACTTGATGTGTTTAAGTTTTTGTATTTTTGTCTTTTTTTGTTAATGTTTTTTCCATGCATTTTGTAGAATTGTCTAATGCATCACATGTCTTTATTTTTCAAAAGCACATACAAGCTTTTAGGTTAGGTGGGGAACTAGTGATCTGCCCTATGACTATTGTTCAGGGTTCAGATGCGTGAAACACCCAACCCATATCTGAGTGCCTGCTTGGTAATGATGAGTATACGTTTCTTAATCATTTCTCACAACGCCCTATACTGTCTTTACAAAAATCATCATTATATGAGACCCTTTTGAGACCAGGTAGAAAACCTACCCATGTTCACATAATGAATAGAACTTGTCCTTAGGTTGTATGTGCTACTTTTAGTTGCTTTAAGACAAGTCCTTCTTGAAGCATCTTGAACTCAAGATTTGTGGGTGATATAATGATCGTCACTCAAGAAATCTTCATTGTAGAGTTTGAGCAAGAATCAAGATTCTTGTTTCATCATACAAGAGTTATGACCATGTGTCACCTCTCAAAGGGCAAGTTCATCATATAGATTACATGTTCATACATTTATCATGCACGTACCGGGATGAAAAGTAAGCCCCCTACGAGTCTACAACACCTGACTTTAAGCGAAAAACACAGAAGATGAAGAGTGTGCTCGTTGTAACGTTCATTTTCAAGAAGAGTTGGAGTCTCTAAAGACAAGCGTGACTCGCCTTTAGCTTACTCGAGCAAATACTGAGAAATAACTCTGGTGAAGTTCCTTCCAACCGACCTATCATCTTTGTTCAAACCCCAACAACGACTCAGCCCAAAGAAACAAAGGGCAAACATGGTTAAGAGCCTCAACACAATCCAGCATTTCTGCAAAAGCTTTTGTGGGAAGGCTGACCAAAAGGGAATTGCATCACGTTGCAGAATGGAGCCTGTTCTTGTTATGTCAAACAATAACTACCTTTGTTTGATCATGCTTGCAAAGCTTCTTGATTTTTGTTTCAACATGTTTCAGTCTTGTTGGTAAGTTCACAATGCCACAAGACTTTCCCTGTCAAATGAGCCTTTCTTGTTAATAAGATCATGTGTTGTCCTGTGTTCATGGCATGCTTTAATTTTTGTTGTTGTTTCATGCAAATGACACATTAAGCATAACCTTTACTCATGAAACCATTACGCCAAGAATCATTTGTTGTGTTTTCCTTTTCTTCCAAAACTATGCATGATCTCATATGTTCATAAGGATTTTTTGGAATTCAAAGTTTAGTACAAAAATAGAAATCATATTGGTGTTTGTCCCAAACAAACAAGTTTTGAAAATTCAAGTGATTCCTTAGAAAGGTAACCATACACCTAGAAAACCTGAAAAACCTGGAAAAAAAAAACCATGAGGTAACTCCAAAGTTGAGTTTTATTTGAATTAATAATGAGAAATCACTTTGCATACTCGCATGAAAGCAAGGCCTACCGATCATAAGTGCATGAGTTTGAAATAAAGAAAGGCCATCTTTGATAATCCTTTCACGAGGCTAAAATATATCATTTACAGTCCTCTTTTACCTGGTAACAATTTTGGAAATAACCTTAGTTAGGATCACACTCCACACTGGGGGCAAGTGCGAGAGACATAGAAAAAACCTCAACGATTGAAAGTGCCCAAGCAACACTAGGGGGCATAAAAGAAAATTCTCAATCATCAAAGGTGCCCAAACAAAGCTGGGGGGCATGAAGAAAAATCCAAAGGATCCAAAAATTTTGAGCATAAAAAAAAAGGCAATACAATGATGCTCAACCAAGTGAAGAAAGAAAAAAAACAAATAAAACCCAATACTTGGGGGCATGATAGGCCATTTTGAAAAGAAATTCAAAAGACAAAAGGTTAGGAAACAAGCACAAGTGATCCTTAGTCTTGAAATCCCTTAAATACCTTTTGAGCCTACAAATATCTTTTTCTTCATAGCCAAGAGCCGAAGCCTATGTTACGTGCCTAATCAAGCCCTTTCTGATTAAAGGCAAGCAATCTGGATTGTTAGACAGTGCTTTCTCATACGAACCAAATCATTATTCATACAAATAAAATGAATGCTTTGAAAATCCATTCTCTGTAACCCTCAAATTGAAGTTTGAACCTTCTTAACCAACCAAACATCACTTCACATTTTCACCGAAAGCAAAACAAAAGTTTTCATCACTTCTAAAAACCTCTCTATAGGAATCACTTGAATTTCTTCAGAACGATTTTGCTTTGAATCGATGTCAAAATGATTTTTGTATGGAATAGCTTTGAAATTTCAAAATCTCTACATGAAAACAACTCTTTGTCAAACCTTCCTTCACATACCCTCATCCCCAAACCCGAATTGAATACTTGGGGGCATGATTAAGCTGGGGGGCAATAAAAAACACCTGATAGGGCTAGCTCCATGATTCCCTTTCTAAGAAAAATATCGAGCAAAATTGGCAACCCTTGAGATAAAGGGTGGAGGACAAAGCAATATGATGATATCAAGTCCTTCCTAGAGGTCAAGATCACAAGATGTGACTCGAGTAAGCAAGAGCGAAAAGCCCATCAATTTGCTACCAACACTCCAACTTTTGAGAAAAGTAAGACTCCATGAAGAAAGGGGGGACCTATATGTCTCAGGTAAGTATACATGCATATTGATCATAATGCATTGCTTTCAACATTGTCAGATTAGTGTTTCACCATCATCTTTTGGGTAGTGCGTTTTCTAACAATACCTCTTTTTGAGTGCGCCTTTGAGCCCTCAACTCTCAGGTATTGCATTTTCTAACCCTACCTCCTTTCAAGTGCGCCTTTGAGCACTTATCTTTCAGGTAGTACGTTTCCTAACCATTCCTCATTTCAAGTGTGCCTTTAAGTCCTCATCTACCTTCAAGCCTTATCATGTCATCAAAACATCACACTTTTTTTTTGGTAGATCACCTATTATAATGAGACCATTCTCCGTATTTTTTTCTTGGGTAGGTCACCCATTACAATGAGACCATTCTTCAACCTAGGTAGGTCACCCATTACAATGAGACCACTCTTCTCTCTTCCCCTTGGGTAGGTCACCCATTACAAAAAGAACATCATTTCTTTTCTGGGTAGGTCACCCATTACAATGAGACCATTCTCCATGTTTTTATTATTTGGGTAGGCACCCATTACAATGAGATCATTCTTCCACCTGGGTAGGTCACCTACTACAATGAGATCACTCTTTCCTTTTTCCACTTGGGTAGATCACCAATTACAATGAGACCACTCTTTCCTTCTTTCACTTGGGTAGTTCACCCATTACAATGAGACCATTATTTTTTCTAAGTAGGTCACCTATTATAATGTGACCATCCTTTTTTTTTTGTAGGTCACCCATTACAATGAGACCATTCTCCATCCTGTTTTTTCCCTAGGTAGGTCACCCATTATAATGAGACCATTCTTCCACCTGGGTAGGTCACCCATTACAATGAGACCACTCTTTCCTTTTTCTACTTAGGTAGGTCACCCATTACAATGAGACCATTCTCCGTATTTTTTTACCTCGGTAGGTCACCCATTATAATGAGACCATTCTTCCACATGGTTAGGTCACCCATTACAATGAGACCACCCTTTCCTTTTTCCTTGGGTAGGTCACCCATTACAACAAGATCATTCTCTATTTTTGTTTACCTGGATAGGTCACCCAATACAATGAGATCATTCTTCCACCTAGGTAGGTCACCCATTACAATGAGACCACTCTTTCCTTTTTCCACTTGGGTAGGTCACCCATTAGAATGAGACCATTCTTTTTTCTGGACAGATCACCCATTACAATGAGACCATGCTTCCACCAGGGAAGGTCAACCATTACAACGAGACCACTCTTCCTTTTTTCTCCTTTGATAGGTCACCCATTACAATGAGATCAACCTTTTTTTCTGTGTAGGTCACCCACTACAACGAGACCATGCTCCATGTTTTTTTTACCTAGGTAGGTCACCCATTACAATGAGACCATTCTTCCACTTGGGTAGGTCACCCATTACAATGAGACCATCATTTTCTTTTTGCTAGGTCACCCATTACAACGAGACCATTCTCCATCCTTTTTTGTCCCTGGGTAGGTTGACACGATCAAAGAGTTGATGTCTTATCCCAAGTGCAGGAGTGTTAAAGTAATAAATAACCTGGCAAAACCAGGGTCGAACCATAGGAAGGTGAACTATATAAATTATAAATAATAAAAATAATAAGAACAACAACAACAACAACAATGATGATGAGTTAAAGAGGACTTTGAGATGTAAGATTAATGTGAAGATTAAACAATGATAAAAACAAATGTCAAGGTTAGAGGATCCACTAATAGTATTAGAGATAAGTAAAATATAAACTCTTTATAAATTATCAACATGATCGTATTAATCATCTTATTTACATAACACCATACTTATAAATTTTATCAGGTATTCATGATGCTAACTTATGTTGACAACAAATCAAATTCCTCTCATAACAACGATGTCGGCCGAAGACTATGAAGGATCAAGTATTTGATGTACCAAGTGTTATACAACACAAATCTAGATTAACCATTTAACAAGCAAGGTAAGAATTAATAAGATAAAAATGATAAGACATGTTAATAGCAAACTTTCTTGGATATAAACATTAAAGTCCATGTTGAGTTTATATTATACATATTCTAACACCATTAGTGAAACCTTTTCACCTTGATATAATTAACTTAGCTAGACATTATGAAGAAGAAAAAACATAAATAAACAATATAAGAACATAAACATGATATAAGTTAACTAAGTATAGTAAAGGGAATGAAAAGCATAAACAAAAGATTAAGGAAAATATAACATGGAATAAAACTTGAACATTACAAAGAAAGAGAGCAAAAGCAAGATCAAGATCTTGATCTGAAGAACCAAGATTCCTAAATGAATGGCAAATGCCTCCTTTTATAGGCTAAAATTCAGAACTATTCATTTGGTAATTAATTATTGATGTAGTTGCCAACTATTGATTTAGTGGACTTGGTGGACAACAACACTCAAGAATTTTGGTTGGATGAAATGGCATTGATTCAATCCAAATTTGGCAAAGTGTTCTTTATGAACGTTGTTGGAAATTGTCTTTTCCTTCTACCCACCAAATGTCAGAGCATTTGAAGCACTACAGCTCAAGATCTAGCTAAAATACTGAGTAGTGCTGCTGGTGGACGTGGTGGATAGCCCTCAAGCTCTTGTCTGGATGAAATGTCATTGTTACCATCACAATTTGAGCAGGGCTTCTTCATGAAAGTTGTTAGAAATTGTCGTTTCCTTCAACTCACCAAATGTCACATCATTTGGCCTTTTAGAACTCCAGTTATGGGTAAAATTCTGAGCAGTGTTTGGGCTGAATTGCAGGACAAATTCTAATTTCTCTTTTGTGGCCAAACTTTGAATTTGAAAACGGCAGATTTGGGTCTTACACTATTCATGAACATTGTAGGACTATTTCTTAGCTTTCTATCTATATAAATCAAATTGAAATCCAAGATCTACAGCTCCATATATGACCTAATAACTGAACAATGTTCTAATTTGAATTGAACCAATATCTCCTTTCTAAGCTTAGCCTTTTCTTTGTCCTTTCACTTTCAATAGTTAATCACATCAATCAATCCTTTAAATTGTGAGATATGCCTGCATTTAAAATGAGCATTTACAATAAATTAAAGTTATCTTATATTATCAGACTTAATATAAAACATGCTCTAGTTAAGGAGTTATTGATACTTCAAGTGCAGAATGATAATATAAAACCTTGATAAAAATGCAATTTTAAGTACTAATCATACCCCCCAACCAGCTTATTACTAGTCCCTAGTAATCAAAGCGTTAAAATAGAAAAATAATTTGCAAGTTCCACAAAGCAAGGCATTCATCATTCAACTTCCATTAATCTATCCAAGTAAACAAACTCTCATTAAATTTATATATATCTGCTCAATACCTCTTAAACAAAATATTAATAAACCTTTTTTTTATATGCTCAAATGTATGAAAACATAGATGATAGGGCTTTTATTGGAAAAAAATAATATTATGTTCTAATGTTTAAGGTTAACTTCCTCGGGTTGGGATTATTATCTTTTTTTCTTTTTTTTTATATATATACATATAACTTAAAACACAATGCATCTTTAACCCATGTAACAAGCTTTAGGCTAATGACTCCCAGACGAGTTGGTCTTAGGGCATTAGGTGTTGAAACACCCCTTTGAGCTTAGTAACTCGGGTTACAGATACTGATATGTAGATAGTGCAATGTTTAATTCCCTTAAGCTTTTCTCCTTAAGCCATGTAACAAGCGTTTGGCCAATATCTCCCAAGTCAGTTGACTTTAGAGTATTAGGTGTTAAAACACCCCTTCAGGCTTAATTGCTTAGATTAGGAAGGCTACGAAACCAAACTTATCTATGTTGTTGTTATTATTATTATTATTATTATTATTATTATTTTGCAAATTATATACTATCCATTTCCCTTAGTTGTTACCTTTAACAAAAGAACATAAATAATGTAATAATCCAATGTGCGACCCACAATCATATGTTAAAGTGTGTGTGTGAAAATGAAGGTTTAAGAATACTTGTTAAATTAGTATATAAGCAGAATCAATTGATAATAATGCGAGAGTTTATAAACCTGAATATTTTAAGAAGTATTATTATAGACCTTGTTTAGAATGTTCACTAAGATGCGTCTCAAGAGTCACTTTAACAAAAGAACTCCTTGACTCTGCCATCTTAGTGACAACAGTTTTACAAATAAAAAACACAATTAGTTAATTTTTTTATTTTTTATTTTTAAGTATCAACTACTACCCTTTCCCCTCAACCAAAATGAGACATTGTCCTCAATGTTCTAAGGTAGAAAGATAGAGTATAGAAGACATCACTTGAAACAACGAACACTGACAAACCTGAAACACATTTAAACAAATATAAGAAATAACAAAACAAAATAATATGCTATTAATAAAATCAAAAGACACAAGGTTTCACAAACGAAGGCTAAAATCCAATCTAAGCTTTTTACGGCTTTCCTTAGTTGACCAATGTATGCGACTTATAGAGGGATCAATGATAGGGATGAAAGATTGTAGTTGGTCAATCAATTGTTCAGCAGTAGTAGCAGATATTATGATTTGTCATGCCGAAGATGTTAGAAATTTTTGTTTCATAGTTTGATCAAGAAAAGACAACAATTTATCATAAAAACCATTAACATTTAACAAACCTATAGGTTTATGGTGAATGTGCAGTTGGGTTCAAAAGGAAATATGAAAGATCTCTTCTAATGTGCCCAAACCACCTGGTAAGGCAATGAAGGCATCATCATGTTTAAACATTGTATTCAGTCGATCAGACATTGTGGAGACCTGTAGTTCATCTTCAATTGTTTTTCCAAGGAGGTCCTCTTTTGCTAAAGCTTTGGGGACGACCTCCAAAACTTGACTGCCTCCTAAAAATGCAGCTATTGACACACACCCCCATTAACCCAAGGCTGCCTCCTCCATACAATAAATAAATCTTTCTCTCAGCTAATACCTGACCAAGATGATTTGCTGATTCTAAAAACTCTTTTTCTTTCCCAGGACTGGATCCACCGAGAACAAAAATATTTCTTATTTGATGACTTGAGGAACCTGTCATTTCTACACACTGTGATATCTGTTGAATGTGTGGGTTAAGTAAAAATTAAATGAAGGAAGAGAAGATTTTATAGATGAGAAATTGAAAATGCAATCATACCACCTCTATGTAGGCCAGCTGGAGTCTCTCTCTCTCTCCTTTTCTCTCTCTCTTTTTTATTTATTTAAAAAAAACATGTGTATGTACAAGCAGTTTGTGATTGTGGTTCACATGTTCCCTTGGTTTTACGTCCAAGAATGACTTAAACGCCCTCTATGGGTCGGGGATAGGCTTCCCTTCCAGTTTTCTTAAAAACTGGCAAACATGGTCTTTTTTAGTCAGATTCCCAAGACTATGTTGAGCATGTTCTTTGTGGAATTGTGACCATAAATCATGAATTACACGATGCAGATCTCTACTAGGGTGCGTCTCAAGAGTCAATAGAAGATTATTTAAAGACCCCTTACTCAGGCCATCCTTAATGAATTATATTTTATCTTCACAGTTTACAGATGCCATTCCTAAAGAACGACATTTTGCATTACAAGTCCATCGGGCACATCTGTGACAGACTTTTAGTCGTTTTGCATGACGTTTCTTTGCAAAAGTGCTTTTACCTGTTCCAAGCATGTATGAAATGAAAGAATTGGAGGACTCACTTGAAAATCGGACCTTTGCTTCAATTAGCCAATGAATATCTTTAGGAATTCCATGGTTCATTAACAATCTCACTCTTTCACACCTAGCATAGTAAATTTTTGTAATTGCATTCTGAGACAGAACGAGAAAATGCTTTTTCAATTTTTCAAGAGTGGTATCCATTTTCAAATGAGAAGAGATGCAAAGAAGGGAGAAAGAGCAAAGAATTGCACAAATATCTACACAGATATCAGTTATCATGGGAAACTGAAAGAACCAACTTAAGAGTCACGGAGTACCGTTATCTGCCATTTGACCGGGGTGAGAGAAACTAGCAAAAAAAAGGTCACACCAAAAAGAAACACAAAAACAATGTGAGAAAAAGAATCAATCTTTATATAGAGGAGTACCCAATTCAATAGAGTCATTTTCAATTGAAAAATTATCAAAGTAAACTTTCAAACGATGTCCATTTACCTTGAAAACATTACCATTCTTTGGATTCTCGATATCAGAAGCCCCATATGGATACACATGTTTCACAATAAAAGGACCACTCCATCTTGATCTTAGTTTTCCAGGAAATAAATGGAGTCGAGAATTATAAAGCAAGACTTTTTTGACCAACATTGAATGTTTTTCTCAGCATTTTCTTTTCATAAAACTTTTTGATTTTTGCTTTATGAATTCTTAAATTTTCATATGCATCATTTATTATTTCCTCAAGCTCATTGATTTGTAATTTTCGCAGCTGACTAGCATCATCAAGGTTTGAATAGAAAGCTTTATGTTCAAGTTCCACAGGCAAGTGACAAGGTTTTCCATAGACTAGTCTATAAGGTGACATACCTAATGATGTTTTATAAGCAGTTCGATAAGCCCAAAGTGCATCATTAAATCTTAAAGACCAGTCTTTCCTATTAGAGTTCACTATTTTCTCCAAGATCTGTTTGATCTTCCTATTAGCAAGTTCTACTTGTCCACTTGTCTGAGGGTGATAAGGGGTGGCAACTTTGTGTGTGATTCCATATTTCTTCATTAAAAACTCAAATGACTTGTTGCAGAAATGTGTTCCACCATCACTTATCATGGCTCGAGGGATGCCAAATCGACTTAAAATATTTTCTTTTAAAAACTTTATCACTGTTTTGTGATCATTGTTTTGACTTGGAATTGCCTCAATCTATTTTGAAACATAATCTACTGCGACTAATATGTACAAGAAACCAAATGATGGAGGAAATGGACCCATGAAATCTATACCCCAACAGTCAAAGATCTCAATGACAAGAATAGGATTTAAAGGCATCATGTAACGTTTTGAAATAGATCCCAACTTTTGACTATTTTCACAAGTCTTGCAGAATGCATGCATGTCCTTAAACATGGTGGGCCAGTAAAATCCACTTTGTAAGATTTTTGCAGTTGTCTTTCTTGATGAGAAATGACTCCCACATGCCTCAAAATGACAAAATTTTATAGCACTACTTACCTCATTGTCAGGAATGCATCTTCGAAATATTTGATGAGGACAATATTTGAATAAATAAGGGTCATCCCAATAAAAGTTCTTCACTTCGTTCAAGAACTTTCTTTTGTCTTGGTTTCTCCAATGAGTTGGCAAATGTCCTGAAATAAGAAAATTAACAATATTAGCAAACCAAGGCATTGTAGCAACAGAAAGTAAATATTCTTCAAGTGCAACATTTTCGGTGCCTTTCTTGTCTTTGAATGTGATATCAAATTCTTGAAGTAACAAAATCCATTGTACCAATCTAGCCTTAGAATCCTTTTTTGAAAGAAGATATTTCAAAGCTGCATGATCACTAAAAACAACAACAGGTGAGCCAACAAGATAAGATCTGAACTTGTCACATGCAAATACTACTACAAGTAATTCCTTTTCAATAGTAATGTAATTCATTTGAGCACTATTTAAAGTTTTACTTGCATAATAAATCACATAGGGTTTCTTATCTTTTCTTTGTCCTAAGACAGCACCTACGACATAATCACTAGCATCACACATTATTTCAAAAGGTAATGACCAATCAGGAGGTTGAATGCTAGGAGCAGAAGTAAGCAAGTTTCTAAGTTTAACAAAGGCTTCTTCACAAAGTTCAGTCTATTTAAAAACAATATCCTTTGTTAGAAGGTTACACAATGGCTTAGATATGACACTAAAATCTTTGATGAACCTTCTATAAAAACCAGCATGTCCTAAGAATGATCTAACATCTTTAACAGATTTTGGTGTTGGCAAGTT
>Ga0325405_1000807_pt1 | contig 30605 bp, 25 predicted proteins | sample PopdelMetagenome_21_FD_205663 | JGI IMG/M metagenome (GOLD analysis project Ga0325405, IMG submission 205663) | Populus deltoides microbial communities from Bellville, Georgia, United States - Xylem-Control-R2 | ecosystem: Host-associated > Plants > Phyllosphere > Stem > Wood/Secondary xylem... | reverse complement strand
TATATTTTTTAAAAAAAATATCGAGATTTTGTCTTGTTGAGTAAATAATTCTCTAATATTATTATATTAAAGTTGATGGAGCTCTCATTAAATTTTTTATTCATATCATATATTTTATAAATTTTTGGTATTATATAAGAGATTTTATTTTGGGTAAACACGATATCAAGGCAAACCCATGGAATACCCCCTTATCAACGACAAATAGACATTGTGTAATTTTATTGCACTGGAAAAAACTATGTTATGGACTTCTCTTTTTCAGTGGATTGCCTTGAAGAAAAGATTCCAATTTTTTTTAGTATTTAATAGCTCTGGGTCCTGCCGGATGAGGGCCCAAAATAACTCTGGGTCCTGTTGATGCAGGATCCAAAATTGCTTTGGATCCTGACGTGTGCAGAACCCAACATAACAATGGGTCTTGTTGATGCTGAACTCAAGTGGGTGTTGGGTCATGCCAAATGCAGGACCAAAAGTAGTAATAACAATAACAGCTTGCCACACACCACGACCCAACAACTAGGATTCAACAGTGGTGCCCCCTGTCTCCCACCTCACCAGGACCCAACAACATTGGGCCTCAAAACTAGGATCCAATAGCTTCGGGCCCTCCCTTCCACCTACGTCCAATTGAGCCCTTCTGCCACTAGGATCCAACAGCTTTGGGCCCTGCCTATCACCATAACGCAACACCCAATTGGCCCCTTCTGCCACTAGAATCCAACATCTTTGAACCATTTTCTAACTAGGATCCAACAGCTTGGGCCATGCTCAAAGCAAAACCCAACGCTTTGGGTCCTATCAGGAGGCCAAGCTCAACAATGTTAGGTGAGTCTGTTTCATTTAAAATCTGAACTTGTAATTGACCCGGAATAAACTAGTCGACCTGCCGAGTCAACCCAAAACTTAAGTGATCCGGTGAAAATCCGGATGAGACTTTTTTTTTTCAAATGTGTTTTTTCTTCTACCCTAAATCTTTTGTTTTTTCATGTTTTTAAATACAAAATAAAGTGACATGACGAGTTAAAAAACAAAAAACTAAAAAAATAGATAAAACATCCTCTCTTTTATTTTGTTCAGGAGCTCTTTTAAATTTTTTTGATTAATTGACCTGTGGCGAAGCGCAGGTCATATAGCTAGTCTTTTATGATATGTCATGCAAATAAGAATTGGCTAGGTACGATCATTTTCGGTTCGGTTTTTATAAAAAAAAAGTAACCAAACCGAATTAAAAAAAAACTTAAACCGGTTCAAACGGATCGGTTTCGATTCGATTCAGTTTTTTAGGACAAAAACCGATTCAAACTAGTTTGACTCGGTTTTTTCCTACTTTGGGTTCGGTTCGGTTTGGTTTTTTCAGTTTTAGGCTTATAAAATCAAACCGAACCAATCAGTTTTTTCAAAATTTTAATTAGTTTTTTTTCACGGTTCAGTTTTTTCAGTTTTTTTCCGGTTTTCTCGGTTTTTCAGTTTTTTTACTCACCCCTAGAATTAGCCTAGTGCTCAAATATCGTACACAAAACAAAAGAAATTAAGGTATTCATTGTGTGATGGTTTTCTTAAGGTTTTTGGTTACATTGGTGGGGTTTTATTTATACAAAATATGAGATTATAGTAGTAGTTTATTTTACAAAGTGTTTTTGGTTTGGAAATGCATTAAAATAATATTTTTATTTTTTAAAAAATTTATTTTTAACGTGAAAACTTTAAAATTATAAAAAAAATAATTTAAATAAAAAAATTTAAAATTTTTCAAAAACAAGGTTAGATAAAAAAAAAACAAATAATGTATTAATGAAGCCAGAACATGTATTTTTTTTAACGAATGATTTTATAATATTATTAAGTATAACTCTAAAAGGCGTGGGTTATCACCATGCAAAACTAATCATTTTTTTACACATTATTCTAGATGGGCTGTGCAAAATTTTTGTTTTTTTAATTTGGTCCTTGAATTTTTTTTATCCTGGTATTTTAATTCTAATTGAAGACCAATTACTTTTGATTTTTTATGAAATGGTGAAATTAAAAGAAGAGGGATCGAGATGAAAAAAACATCAAATATGGGCAGCGTGCCATAAATTTCATAAAATATACACTTTGATTTTTAAACTTTAAAAATCAAGCAAATTATACAATTCTAGTACCTTAATATTTTTCCAGATCAGTTTTGCTACAAATATTCATTTTTGTTATTTTTTTAGCCCATAGTTGAGAGAGGTTGCTATATTTTGGTGGTAAAGAGAAAAAAGCGTCATTGACACTAATTTAGGTAACAAAAATAAACAATATTTGTGTCAAATAGTTTCATTTGATGAGACCTTGAAAGTTTGTAAAAAGACAAATTTGAACTCAGGTTGATTTTTGGGTTTGGGTTTATTTTGTTTTTTGAGATGATTTTTTGATATCATAAATATGTTTATCATGATTTCTACAATATTTTTATAGGTGTTTTGGGTCAAAAGAGGGTTGAAAAATGAATTTTTAAGTTAAAAAACTTAAGGCTTAATTTTCCAACGGCCGGAATTTAGGCAAATTAAACGATGCATTATTTGCCTCAACAGGCAACACATTGTTCGATTTTTTTTTTCAAAAATATTTGGGGCGGGCCTAGTTGCCAAAATAATAATAATCAAAGGCCTAGTCACGCGAGTCATGACAAAATGGGCTAGGCCCATTAGTGCCTTTTCTTTTCTACTATTTAATTAATGATTTTCTTATGTTTTTTTTTCTTATTTTCTTTAATTTATATTTAATTTAGTGCCCCCTCTCTTTCTTTTTTATTTTGTTTGGAAAATTTATTTTAAATAATGATTATTTTTTTAATTATGTATTCAAATTTAAAGAGTTTTTCTAATTTATCTATATATTTTTTAATCTTTTGTATGGATAAACTTTAGTTTTGAAAATAAAAAATTATTTTTAAATAATATTTCTAATACTTGCTGCCTTTCTTGATGTTATTTTCTCCTTTTATTTTATTCGATCAATTTAATTTATGTTTCTGTTTTCATTATTATTTGTTCAAATAAAAAAATATTTTAATAAAAAAATTAAGTATATATTCTATTTTTCAAGATTAAATATCTTGATTTACAACTCTCTTATTATTTTTAAAATTTTATTTTGAGTTTTAGTTATTGATTATTTATTTATTTATTCATATAAATAATGTTTTAATTATTTGATTTTATATATATATATATATATATATATATATATATATAATTTTGCTATAAAAAATTCTTAGAGAAGAGCTGGTGATATGACTAGTTTTATTTTAGTTAGTGTAGCATGCGTGTCTGTACTTGCCTTAACCGAATCTTCTCAATTTCTTGTATTATTTTATTTAATTTTTTGATATTTTAAAATTTATTTATTTTCAAATAAAATAATTAAAATAAAATTTCAGGGGACTGCAATAGCCCTATCAAACTGGTAATTCTTAAAGAAAAAAGAAAAAACCATGGCTTGACGACGCCAATAAAGAAATATAAATACGGAAGTTGGAGCTGGACTGATGCAAAGTCTGTGATAATAATAGTAATAAAGAAAAAATAAGTAAATAAAAGGCTGGCTGCTGTTGCTAAAGCCTAAAGCCGGCGTGTGTGATTGAGAAGATCCTCTTTATCACCCGGTCGCTTAACCCTAATCGCCTTGGAGCCACGGCAGCACCACCAGGTAAACCTCACGCCGGCTTAAGCTTAATTAGGTTATTTATCTTTCGTGTGTCGACGATTCTTTCGGTCATTATTAGATTACGCTAAGAGATGATTTTGTTTTTCACGAAGATCAAGAATTACGATCGTCAGAGCACACAATACTTTTCGTGTTCTTTCGGTCGTTCTCCGTGTACAATTTCAGTTTTCAACCCTAATTAATTTTTAATTGCACGCTGGATCGCTGATCATCCATCCATTTTCGTTCTCTTTTTTGGGATCAATTTGTATTGTCTAAACTGATTAGTTTTTTTTCCTAATCCAGGCGAGGGGAGGTCAACGGAGAACTATGGTCTCCTCAACACCCCGCTTTCAGGAAGAAGATGATTATTTTTCTTTCTCCTCTAGAAAGAGGTTGAAGATTTCAGATTTTCAGCGCCAAGAACAACAAGATGCATATATCTCCACTGGTAACTGTGATGACCACACATTCACGGTGATGAGTAGCGCAGAAGAATGCTCATTCGATGGGTATTACAATTCTCTCCTACCTCTCCCAATCTCTTTCTTTTTTTCTGTTTCTTGATTTTTCTTTATCTAACCCTGTCTACGCTACTTAATGCCGCTCCAACCTCTCTGCCTTGTTGCTGCTTCATTGATGATGAAAATATTTAGTTCTAGTTCCATACCAGAGATGAGTTGCAGGTCCAATGGAAATAGTGAAGGTATGCCTAATACTGGCGGAGCTTCATACGGGGGAGAGAATTGTTCTGGCCACTCACCACCTGCTTTTGTTAGTGGATGGATGTACCTTAATGAAAATGGACAAATGTGTGGTCCTTACATCCAGCAACAGCTTTACGAGGGATTATCTACTGGTTTCCTGCCTGAGGATCTTCCTGTGTATCCCATTGCAAATGGGATATTGATCCATCCCGTTCCTCTCAACTACTTCAAGCAGTTTCCTGATCATGTTTCCACTGGTTTTACATATCTTTGTTTGGGTACTTCAGGCACAACTATGCATACAAATCACCCTACAGATTTGGCAGCACATAGGCAAGAAGGCGTTCAGTATGCTGCTCCAGTCTCTGCTCATCCAGATATAGAATCCATATCTGATTCCCATGTTCGTAACCATACTTGCAGCTCCAACCAACCGATCTCCAACTCTGAAGCAGCCGACTATGTCACACCAGTTTCACTTGTGGTACTGCAATGCTTTTTTTCTTTTCCAGATGGGTTTGGGGTCATACCTCTCTCCTATATCTTTCCCTCCCTGTTCCTTTCAAGCTGACTTCCACCTCTGAAAATGCCTCTGATTCTTTTTTTTTTCCAGTCAGGTGAAGATTCCTGTTGGCTATTCAAGGACGATGATGGGAGGAAGCATGGGCCACATTCTCTTCTGGAGCTTTATTCTTGGTATCAGTACGGGTATCTTAAAGATTCATTAATGGTAAGCAGTTGCCTCAGACTGTTGAACTGTGCTTCTCACCACATAACATAGTTTACTTGTATTTTAACCTTCACCATGCATCTCATTTGGCAGATATATCATGCTCAGAATAAGTTTAGACCCCTTCCTCTGCTATCTATTATGAATGCTTGGAGATTGGATAAACCTGAATCTTTCTCCATGACCGATGCCACCACTGAATCTGGCTCATCTCAAAGTTTCATATCTGTAATTTCTGAAGAAGTTTCCAGTCAATTGCACTCTGGAATATTGAAAGCTGCTCGTAGATTTGCATTAGATGAGATAATCTGCAATGTCATTTCAGAGTTTGTTCGCACAAAGAGAGCAGAGAGATATCTTATGCTTGATAATCAGGCTGCCAAAACTTGTTCTGTGGACGGTAAAATGGTATTGCTTAGAAATTCTAGGGATTTTACACATGCTTGAATTTCTTCGTGCCTCTTCATATCCTAATCTCACTAACATCATATTTTTTTGTAGTCTCAATCTGCCAGTGAGAGGATGGGTTTTTCTACTCCTGAGTGTGATGCTGCTGCTTGCAATTATATCTCTGATCAGACATGTGCTGATGAGTTGTCCATGCAATTACCCAGAAGTACAAAATCTGTTGGAAATGCTGATGATTTCTGGGGGTCTTACGCTGTTATTTGTAGATGTCTTTCTGATTATTGCATGGAAGTCATGTGGAATGCTGTCTTTTATGATACCATAGCAGAGTATACAATTTCCTGGAGAAAGAGCAAACTTTGGTTCCATCATCCATATTTGTGCATGAAGATTGAAGAATTACCCAGTGAAACTGTATGTAGGGAGTTTATTCAGAGTTCTTTTTTCCTTGTTCCGTGTACAGAAAATTGCTGAATTAGAGTTTTAAATGGTTTTACAGTATTTTTCTGGCCAAGAATCTCCTGCTAGCAGTGTCGACTGCCCTCCTGGTTTTGAGCTTCTCAAAACTAAATCAGATTATACTGTGCCATCATCTATTACATCTTCATGTGCACATGTGGGGCAGGCGCCTTGCGAACAGAATAGCCTATTGTTTAAAGATTGTCCAGATGATGACATGAAATGCATCTTAGAAAGCGTAGCATATGAGCTGCATAAGTCCACAAAGGTGTCTTTGTTAGAGTATGTTGAAATTCTTGTGAAAGAGAAAGTGAAGAAATTAGTTAATTTTTCAGAGGATAAGAGATTAAATGAGGTAACTGTAAGATTATTGTGCTTTCTTTATTTTTTCCCGTTGCTGCTAAAGAAAATAAAAGGAAGTTGACTGTGGCTGTCAATTTGCAGCTTTATCTCTATTGGTTATGCTCTTTTCTTCTGCTGCAGGAAATTGTTGACTTTTCTATTCCATCCAGCCAGGCAAGTGAGTATGGTTCTATAGAAATGAAAGATGTGAAGATGATAGATTCAAACCAAATTCCTGCTGAGATAATGTTTTCCAGCAACCCTCAAAGCTCACTACAAGTGCAAAAATCTTTTTTTCCATTTCAATCTGAGAATGAAATATCCAATTTTCTGGCAATTGCTTTTAAAAGATTACGTCCATCTGTTGTCAATGCAATTGATGATGAAAACATTGACAGGCCACCACCACCTGGATTCAAAGATACTGCTCTATTCCCTTCCGCTATAAATAAATTCCGACCTTCAAAATCACTCGAATTGACTCCCAAGGTTGGGGCCTATGTCACCATTGCAATGTGCATGCAGAAGCTGCATGATGATGTACTTAGTGTTTGGAAATCGATCTTTGTCGATGAAATTCTTCATCGATCTCCTAGATTATGCTGCTCTTCAGAAAAGCATACTGAACCTGGTATCAATGAGGTATGGATTTATTAATTTTAACTTTTCTTTCATTAGGTGAATAATTCAGTTTTACATCAACACATAGTTGTTGGTTGCATTTTAATGTTTGAATTAATGCTTAATTCTGTTGTAAAATTTTTAGGAAGGAGCATTCAAATTCAAAGAGGGGTCAAACAAATTTCACAGCCCAGACTCTTCAGTACTGTCATTGGTTTCAGGTAAATACACGTATCATCGGAAGAGAAAGTTGGTGGGAAAGAAGTTGGGCTCATCTTCTCATTCTACTACCACAGTTGATTCTGGATTACTGAAACAGCCTGTGGAGAAGTCAAGAAAGCAGGATGTTCTTAGCGATGTTTCTGAGAATGTAGTGGTTCAACCTGTAAAGACTCCTAAGAAGAAGGGCCAGGCTTCATCTATTGATGCTAAGCCTTTGAAAGCCACTATTGCTGAATCATCTGTTAATGCTAGGCCTTTGAAAGCCACTATTGCTGAATCATCTGTTAATGTTGGGCCTTCAAAAGCCACTGTCAAAAGCACCTTAAAAAGGGATCAATCATTGCCCAAAAATATTAGTCGTCGGAAAGTAATGAAGATTGCACGAGCAGTTAATGGTATTGCTTTTTTCTTATAATTTTCTATTTCGTTGTAAATGTTATAACCATGAAGTCATGTAATTTTTCCGTTACGTATTTAATCTTTAATATCCAGATGATAAAGATGCCAAAGATTCCATAAAGACTTCTAGGGATATGGTTGGGCTTATTGATTGCAATGGCCGTGATGCTGGAATTAAGAAATCAGGGACTACTGAATGTTCTAAGAAGACTCTAAACTGTAAGAAATGATGTGATGTTGTTTTGGTGAGCATAAAACCTTTTATTTCTTTATTTCTTGTTGATTGTGTTTTCTTGTGTACAGTAACAAAGGTGTCAAATTCAAAAAGGAAAAGCACAGTAGATGGTGGATCTGTGTCACACCCAATGAAGATTCTTAAAGTAGAAAATGATGCTAACAAGCAAGCAGCAACTGGACAGGTTATGGCACGGAAGACAAAGTCTGATCATGTTTTCTTATGTACAGCAACCAAGGTGTCAAAGTTGAAAAGGAAAAGCACAATAAATGGTGGATCTGTGTCACATCCTATGAAGATTCTTAAATTAGAAAATGGTGCTAATAAGCAAACAGCAACTGGACAGTTTACAGCACGGAAGACTAAGTCCAGTAAATCCAGGATGTTAATTCCCTGCCCTAGATCTGATGGTTGTGCACGGTCTTCAATTAATGGTTGGGAATGGCATGCATGGTCAGTTAAAGCTAGTCCTGCTGAAAGAGCTCGTGTTAGGGGAGTGCGGTGCATTCATGCCAAGTATTCAGGTTCAGAGGCATATGCATCTCAGCTGTCAAATGGCAAGGTCCTATCTGCAAGGACTAACAGGGTGAAGCTTCGCAATCTTCTTGCTGCTGCAGAAGGTGTTGACCTTTTGAAAGCAACACAGTTGAAGGTGATTGAAAAATGAAGCTTGTCCAGGAACTGCTAATTTGTCTAGGAACTGCCAATTTTATGTTTTGTCAAATAATAATTATTGCACATTTCTTTTTAGGCAAGAAAAAAGCGTTTATGTTTCCAGCGAAGCAAGATACATGACTGGGGTCTTGTTGCTCTAGAGTCAATTGAGGCTGAGGACTTTGTAATTGAATATGTCGGCGAACTGATTCGTCCACAAGTAAGTTTATATGCTGGTTGCAGTGTGTTACATAATATAGCTGTAATTCCTAAACCTTTCCCCCATTGCTACAAGCTTTTAATTATTCATTATCTTTTGCTATTTTTTTCTCATTCCATTGATGCCCTTTTATTGTGTTTATACTTTACACAGATATCTGATATACGTGAAAGACTTTATGAGAAGATGGGAATTGGCAGCAGTTATCTTTTTAGACTTGATGATGGTTACGTGGTCAGTAGATCAATGTTATGTCTTCTGCATTTTTTGCTACCAAATTTCAAATTCATTATTTTGTTTAAGGCTGCTTTTTAACAAGAATTGCCCTCTTTCCTTTCCCCTTATCCCTAATCTGCTCAACCCGAGAGTTTTCCTTTAGCTTTGTTTTTCTCCCCAGCAGTGCTCATATACATGGACTGCTGTCTGGGCTCGTGTTTAGGGTGGGTTTATTTTTCTTGTCTCTCAACTCTGTACATATGGATGCACAGAACCTTTTCACCGTTTCCTTTCCTTATTTTTTCATCTCAACTGTTGATCCCAAATTTTGAAATCCTGATTGGAGTTGGGTGGTCTCTTTGCAAGGCATGTTTTGGTGTTATTTTACTGTATCAAAATTGTGCTTCAATTTATTTCTGGTATGTGGTCCTTCTATTGAATTATATACTTGTATGCAAACCACAAAGTTGATATTGGGATTGGAGGGCAACAGTGACCTGCTTTTATCACCATTGCATTTTATTTTATGATGTTTGTTATAAGCTGTGAGCGCAAGCATGTTACATTTGTATGCCCTTCCTAAATTGTGTAGGTTGACGCCACAAAACGTGGTGGGATTGCAAGATTTATAAACCATTCTTGCGAGGTAGGTACATTTATTATCATGCAAATGATTCCATTTACTGAAATTGATGTTATTTCTTGATTCTTAAAATTGAATTGACTTTCTTTTATAGCCGAACTGCTACACCAAGGTTATAAGTGTTGAAGGTCAGAAAAAAATTTTCATTTATGCAAAACGTTATATAGCTGCTGGTGAAGAAATTACTTACAATTACAAATTTCCTCTGGAGGATAAAAAGATACCTTGCAACTGTGGTTCTAGGAAGTAAGTGGCTGTGGATGACTTTTATCTTTGTTATCTTGTTTGCACTGTTTTTCAAGTTTGATCTTGCATCTAATTCAAGAAATATTTTTGTTCAGGTGTCGTGGATCATTGAATTAGGAAGTATTCTGAGATGCCAATTATGGTGACTGTCATTTTTATTATTTATTGTGACAAGACATGGATTTTGTTCATTGCCTTCCTATCTCTTATAGTTTATGTTCAATATTTTGTAGGCTGTATTTTAGAGTTGTCTCTCACCTTGTATGGTTGACAGGATCAGAATATAGGTATGTTATTTTTCAATGCATATATATTTCATTCAACTAAATTGGTTTGATTTAGCTTCTCCTCCTCCTTTTTTTCCCCTTCACCTGGAATGATTTCTTAATTTACTAATTTTCCTTTCAAAACTGGAATGTGGAAATTTTATTTAGCTATTTTGTTTTATCTTCTAGCAACAGAGAATTTAGCAATTCGTTTTTTTTTCTTGTAGTTTGATGCATTTGGAAGAGCTGGGTTTGTTCATAACTGCTGCTTGAAAGATTTGCTTGGTGTTCTGATGAGATGGGTGCAGACCAGCAGCAGTGAACATTGGCACGGTTTATCTTCAATTGTATGTTTCTAATCACTGATCACTTAGTGTTGAATATTTTATAGTGCTTCCATAACTTGTCAACTACTTTACCATTTTTCCTTGGCTTCTTTGTCTGTTTAATGAACTAATATTGGGATCCATAATAGCTTAGAATGTTACATGTAATACCTGGAGTATGTATTGTGTGAATCTGGCTTAGAGATGGGAAGTTAATATGTGAAAATTCTTAAAGCTAGCGTGAAAACAAGACAATGTTTTATGCATTTCATTAAGGCACAATGGCATATCCCTTGGTTCCAAGTGCTATTAGAGGATGAAGTCCGGATTTCAGGACAAGCAACTGGGAAGGGTTGTGAATGTGTACATTTCCCAATGGCAAAAGGAAAAAAGTAAAAGGTTTGGAGATATACCTATGAACACTATTAACATAAGCATGGGATGGTGCAACACATATATTCATACATTTATCGGTTAATTGGTCACACAGCTCTTTTTTGTTGACACTCTTGAATTATCATTTTTTTGTTTTTGCTGATTTTATCCTCTGAATTGTTGGCTGTTTTGACTGACACTCCTACCCATTTTTTTCCATTGAATAACTCAGGTTGCACATGTTTCCTTATAAAATCTCAAAATATCTTTAAAAAATCCTTAATGAATCAACCTCGACCAATATTATGATAAAACTCTCTTACAATATGATGAATTATCATCAAGAATCAACCCTCTATTGTTTTTTTATGACTTCTCGGTGATTGTTTAGAAAAACATGCTGCATGTGACTTTTAATGGCTAAATTGGATGGAATCTATAGAAGGGGTAAACATCTCATAGCTTGGCCTCTTAAATAATAATAATAATAATAATAATAATAATAATAATAATAATAATAATAAGGTGGTGTTAATCATAACAACCTATAATTCAGAGGTGTTTTTACAATGTAGCTTACATTTATACCCACATTCTTTTATTCTTGTCTGCTTGGAATCAAAACCTGGAATATGATTATAGCTTTGTAAATGGATTAAACATTTGATTTGTTTGCTCATTAATGCTATTTAATTTGCTTCATGTGCGGTATCATTTGTTTCCAGACAATGTTTTCTTTATAAATAAAAAGAACTGAAATCTGAAGTTCACCTATGTGTGAAGCCGTCAACTTTGTGCTAGAGTGTCTCAGACAATCTCATGTTAAAAATGCCTCTGCCATTTTTGTAGTAACTGATAATTATAACACATTTCATATCTGTGATAAGTGAGTCCGTGTCTTAACCTGAGCAGTAATCTTGAATCCAGTAGATTACAGTTCTGGTGGTGAACTTGGCAATATAAGCAGAGAGTGTGGTTCGCTAAATTAAATGGACTACCAATTTATATATCAGTGTGGAGGAATGGGTGGGTGGATGTGTTTTTGAGACAAGGGAGGCGGGGGATAAAGCTTGAAGAGAAGCGTGAATTTTCTTCACTACCCAAAATAATGTATCCAGTCTGCCGATGACTTAAAAAGTGGGCCTCTAGTTGGGCATATATAATCTTTAATGGGCTTTTTACATAGTGGGTCTCATGTAGAAACTCCCTACTTGTTTACTATTTTCCCAGTGGCGGGATCTGTTGGGAGAAGTGTTACCTGTAATAACCACTTCACAAATGAAGTTCACTGTCCAATAATATCACTTTTAAGCATTTTTTTTCTGTAGCAATGAATTACTAAGGCATGTTGAGTTCTATCATCTCTACATCATCAGTTGACACTGAGAATTGGTTAATTTTCTGTTTGGTTTAGCAATTGATTGGAGGACTATTTTTTTGCATTCAAATCATTAATGCAATTATTATGTTGTTCCAGGCAGTGAATCTAGGCATTGATAAAAGCTGGACGATGTGATTGTGATGATCATTCTATGTTGAATTTCCCCCCTACTCTTCGAAGATGAATTAATGACCTGTGCATTCTTGTAGATCTCTCTCTGCTGCAGATGAGTTTCTCCTCTTAGAAACTCCAAATCAATTTATTGTTTTTGCACATAACATTTTTGGAGTATTGATTTGTGTTGTACAGACATGCATTATTTCCTTATTTATTCAGTACAGGGAAAAACTAATATATGTGATGAAACTTATTAATAAATTTAGTTTTTGATTCTGTTGATAGTGATAGTTGGTGATGGCTGCTGCACCCTTGCAACTCTAACATGTTTTTGTGTCTCAAAATTAAATTAGAGGAACTGAAGAATTTTGGAGCATGTGGTGCTTACACCTATTAAACCAAATATTGACTACAGGAGGGACTCGGTAATTATGGGCTTGCTGTCAAGCAGTTGGTAAAAAACTTTTACAAGGCCATGGATCTCAACATTTTTGCTGTCATTTCAATACTTATGAGCCAGCCATTTTTAGGGCTGACATGAATTCTGCTGCATGATGGAACGGTTTTTAGTCTTACTTTCATTGTGAATTCTTTGGATTTTTTTTTAAACTAGCAAAGTAAAATAAAAATATTGTTAGAATAGTATATTTTGAAAAATAATTGGTGAAATATCCTAATCATGACAATCATGGATGTCGCTGTTTTGAAGCTCGATAATTTATCCTGTCATGAAATTAAATCCTCCAAAATGCAATATTTATTTAATGTTGTGTTTTTCAATTGCAGACTTCTTCATATATTGCATTTTGGAATCAGCTATTTTGCAAAAACTTTTTGCAACAGTGTTGTTTCACCGATATTTTAAATCCTGTGATAGCCATTTCTTTGGCACTGACTAAAGCCTATCATCCTATGCTTTGGTTAGCGAAGTTGTGAAATAAAAACTGACGCCATTCTAGCAGTCTAGCTTTTAGATTACAACAGCTAAATATTTTAAAGTCACGCCTTGATGAGAGGTCCATAATATTGACCAGGTAAAGGCACATCTCATAAGGCTAAAGGTGGCTGAAACAAAGGAAAAAAATTCTTTAGGATTTGTTGGTCAGAATTTGAAGAGAAAGCATGCGGTTAAAAGCTGGGGGAGTATGTGCCAAAACCCAATCCCATAGGAATGTTGATGACCAACATAACACGTTAATTTGGTTGTTTGATTTTCTATTTGAGCCTTGGGTATATGATAGTTTCACACAACAGCTTATCTTGGGTATTTAATTGGTGCGACTGTTTAATTGTTCATCTTTTTCCTTCGATTTCTTTTTGGCTGCAGGAGGGCATCAGGTAAAGATTCATTGTCGCCGCTGAGGTGGGGCGGAGGTTTCCTTATGCCCCCTGGTATGTCATGTCTGCTTCCCTCGTTGTATAGATGCTAATGCCGTTGCCCACTGTATTGGTTTTGTGCAGATATGGAAGGTACCGACAAAATGGCAATTGCTAATTTCAAAACACTTGAATCACGGTGGAACTTGCTATATATACATGTACATTTTATAATAAATCAATGAAAAGTGTTAAAAGTGCGGGGGTTGCTTAATCTGTCTTTAAACCGAACTCAATTCACTCAAATCTCAATCCAAACGTGTTAGGATTGGCTAAAGGTTTTCCTTGTTTTTTTTTTTTTTTGGGGGGGGGGGGGGGGGGGGGGGGGGGGGGTTTAAATGACCATTTTCTTTGCCTCACTGCACTAGGAAATAAGCGCTCTAACAAAGCAAAGGAAGGTTGGTGCCTAGGTGGATAGTACTTTCACCAAATGGAGTGCTTTGGTTCGAACCTCCATTTGGTATGCGTGCCATTTATTGATAAAAAGAGAGATTTTAAAATACTTTAATCTGTTTGATCATCAAGAGTATGTTGCCTATTTCAGTTGCATAAGAGTAACTCCGCCTGTGTTGTTTCATGGTTTGTAATGCACACCACAGCCGGTCCCAAGCCCGGACAAAGGAGGAGGGTGTGGTTAATAAATAATGAGCCTTCGCAGCAATAAAAGATGCGTGCTTTTCTCGCTGGCTTCCAAGCTCGAATCATGTTTCTATTGGATTTTTGAAAGATTCCGTGTTGGCAAATGAACTGAATAATGGGCAAAAAATTTATTAAGAAAGCTAACCATTTATATAAATAACTATTATAAGCTACGTATTGGAAGTTGGGTTATTTAGGATTGATATGAGAATGGAAAGTTTCTCATGACATTCGATAACACGTGTTTAATACTAATGTGTTGGATGGTGGTGATGGCTTTTGTACCCACTGAAACAACATGGTTTTGAAGTTACTAATCGGAGCAAAACACGTAAAAATACCTTGTTCTACTCGGTGGTCCTTTTCACTATCATAAAAAAGAGATAGGGGTGAATTAACCGTGTGACATCCAGTTTGTTTGAATTGTGAAAAAAAAAAGAAAAAAAAAAAAGGAGAAAAGTGTGGTGCATTGGGGGGTTTGGTTCGTAGCCTTCGGTAGACCGGTGTATGCAAGTGATTGCCTCTATGATGGCAGATGTGCAAATCTGGCCTCTTAATTGTTTCTGCTTTTTATAAGCAACTGTAGTCTTTAAGCTGTGACGCCGTATTGTTCATTGTAATCCATTCATCCTTGTAATGAAAATTTTGAGAAGCCTCTGGTTAGTGTCGAAGCCAAAATCTATCATAAAAGAAAAGGAAAACTAAAGATCAAGCAAAGCAGAAACCATGCTACAAGGCTCACAGATTTACTGACAACAAAGGACCGTTGTGAGCTGGATTGATAAAATTTGCATGTTTCCAGTTTTATGACCCAAATTCGCAAAGTTTCTGACGTTGTGAGGGAGTGTTGAGTGACAAATGATTAGTAGATATCTGTTGGCGTGTGAAAATCGAAACCTGATCCAAATTCAAGATGGCGTTTGTTTTTTAGATGAGAACATGAGCCAATGCAATGCCAAGAGAGAGAGTGGGATGTTTGGGCCATAATGGAAAGGTAAAGAGAGCTGGACTGGGCACGGCAGGGCGATAAAAAAGCAAATCTATGGCAGCTTGAAGAAGAAGAAGTAGTACTGTGTTGTGTAGAGTTCAAGACAAGGCTGCAAGCAGTAGTAGCGAGTGAGTGTGGGTTATCAATCTATCAGACTCAGTTATGGGGTCGGAGCAGAATAGATTCCCTCAGCAGCAGCAGCAGCAGGAGGAACAGGTACGTTTATCTTTCAATTTCTATTTCTAGTAGATACATACATACGTACATACATGTCCTCCAGATCTGGATCTGATGCCTCTTACCTATCTTATTTGCCCTCTGCGGCCTTCCTTTTTGTTTCAATCTCTTCCTCCCTCCCTCAGATGGATGGATAGATAGATCTGTAATATTATCTTAATCATTTATTTATTATTACTTCTTAAGTGAGGAAATAAATTGGAAATTGAAATTCATATAAATCAAATAAAAAAAGAAGCAGCACAGATCTGATTATAAGAATCCTCTTATCTACTAATTGCTTTTATTGTGTTCCAGATCAACTTTTATTTTTCTGGATAATAATGCATTAACAGAATTGGATCACGCTAGAATTTTTTTGTGTCCATTTAGTATTAAATACTATGCACAAGGTGATTCTATATCTATAATCGTTTGAATTTTCCTTGTAAAATCTAAATTACACACGCTAGCTCTTGATTTCTTGTCACTAATTTTCTAACATTTGGATTGGATTTTCCCTTTTCATGAGCAATTTGTCATCTACTTATAATTGTTTCGCTATGTTGAGCTATGTTGAGCAGCGCAAGAGATGGGGAGGATGCTGGGGAGCATTGTCTTGTTTCAGCGTGCAAAAAGGTGGAAAGCGTATTGTGCCTGCATCTCGAATTCCTGAGGGCAATGCATCAGCAGCCCAGCCAAATGGACCTCAACCTGTTGGGCTAACCAATCAAGCTACAGCACTAGCTCCATCACTTCTAGCTCCCCCGTCTTCACCAGCGTCATTTACAAATTCTGCTGTCCCATCTACTGCTCAGTCTCCTAGCTGCTTCCTTTCATTATCTGCCAGCTCACCTGGGGGTCCTTCATCCACAATGTTTGCCACTGGACCTTATGCTCACGAAACACAACTGGTTTCTCCTCCCGTTTTCTCAACCTTCACAACAGAGCCGTCTACTGCTCCTCTTACACCCCCACCAGAGTTGGCTCACTTAACTACGCCATCTTCCCCAGACGTTCCTTTTGCTCAATTCCTCACATCATCTAGGGATCTCAAAGGCGCTGAAAAGAACAATTACATTGTTGCATCTGATCTTCAATCAACATATTCTCTCTATCCTGGAAGTCCTGCCAGCAGTCTCCTATCACCAATTTCTAGGACTTCAGGTGACTGTTTATCAGCGTCTTTTCCTGAACGTGGTTTTCCCCGGGAGTGGGGTCCTTCAGTTTCTCCCCAAAATGGAAAATATTCAAGGAGTGGATCTGGCAGGCTTTTTGGGCACGAGACTACTGGTGCCTCCATGGTGTCACATGATTCAAATTTCTTCTGTCCTGCTACATTTGCACGATTCTATCTGGACCATGATCCAAATACTGGTGGGAGGTTAAGTGTTTCCAAGGATTCGGATGTTTACCCTGCTAGTGGAAATGGACACCAGAACAGGCATAATAAAAGTCCCAAGCAAGATGCAGAAGAATTAGAAGCTTACAGAGCATCGTTTGGGTTCAGCGCTGATGAGATAATCACTACTCCTCAATATGTAGAGATTTCTGATGTAATGGAGGACACATTTAGCATGACTCCTTTTACTTCAGCCAAACCTACCATGGAAGAAAGTATGGAAGCTTCATTACTGAATGAGGGTCAAAAAGCAAATGCAAACTTGCCAAAACAGAATAGCCTTAAATTGAAATCAGATCTTGCTGACCGGGTAGTATGCTGTGAAGTGCCTGTCACGTCTGATAGATATGAAGGTGAATTCTTTAACTTTATCTGCATTTCTTTGTTTCTTGTTCTGAAATTATGGGCAAAGAAAAGAAAAAAAAGGAATCTCAGAAGAGTGACATTGAACAATGACGCGATCTAAGTTCCCAAAGTAACTTTTAATCTATGTTTTCTCAACGGTCAAACCTTTTTCCTATGTTCAATTTGATGTTCTAAACTTATAAACGTGGTGGCAAAAGCTCTTGATGCTTAGAAAGATTGGGAAGTTTATGATTTTTGGTGGATAAGAAAGAGAGCATGGCAAGGGATTTTCTCTATAATATCGGAACGTTATCAGTCAAGGCTGTTGGCTCGCTCAACTTGAGACAGTTTTTTCTTGGCAGATAACCTAAAATGTTGCAATCTCTGTACATCTTGCTTTTCTCAACAACCTCTGCGTGCGGGTATGTGTTTTCACTTTTCAAAAAAAAAAATTTGGTTTGACAAATAGAGCACCCTCCATCTCCTCACGTCTTTAAACTTTTATGACGTCTTTAAACTTTTATGTGCATTGTTAATGTTGTGCATTCTTGAATTTACATCACCATGTACAAGACATCCAATTTTTTAGATATGCTCTCACAGAGATATTTTTTTTCTTAGTAAACTCAGACCCTAAATCAAGATGGCAACCTGGGAATGTCTCTGGATCAAGTACACCCAGTAACCATGTTGTGACCGATGATGACATATTCTCAAAGATGGCATCATCTAAAACCAGCAGGAAATATCATTTTGGATTATCGAGCTCTGATGCAGAAATTGACTACAGGAGGGGAAGAAGCTTAAGAGAAGGCAAAGGAGATTTTGCATGGCACGACTAGAAAGTAGAGAATAAGCAAGCTGCCAGTGGTTTTCTCTGTGTATTAATTTAAAGCTTTCTTTGTCACGCTCTTCTTTGTGTTTATGTGATAGGTGGCATGGTCTAACCTGTGATCTAACCTAATCTGTCTTCCCTGCTGCTCTTTCAGGTGTGGCCTGATATCTCTGATTGATGAGTGTATTGCCTTTGTTCCTAATTTTCCACTTCACTATTAGTCATAATAATTGATGTCTAATTATGTGTGGTAAAAAGCAACTTTTGTCCCCAATAAGTTGTGATATGTTCCTTTTGGAAAATCAGTTCAGCAATAGCAGCCATGTTGTGGATGTTCATCATTTATGTGTAGAAAGAGATCTATGCATGTTATGAACTTTTTATTTGATAATTTGGCTAAATGACGGATCAATTGATAATGCCAAGGCGGCGGCTGAGGTTAAGCTTCAATTTCAAGTCAACAACCAGGTGATCGAATATTTAAATTTGAGGTGGTTCGTCTCGCAAATTGAAAGGAGAAGAAAATAGAATATCGAAAGGGATCATGATATATAATAGCATGTCAATATAATTATGCAGATCCGATGCAGTCATGTCCATGTGTGCTTGCATAGAATGACCTTGGCTAATAAGATGTGAAGATCTCAAAGAGACAACGAGCAGAATGTCTGCTCCGCCCAGTAGCAGCGGTGAAAGGTTGAAAAACACTGCATGAATTGCCGACCTTTGGATCTGCGTTGTAAAACTAATGCACTAGCGCTGAAAACTTGCATCACGGGAGGAAAACGGAGAAAGTACGATGAAGAAAGGACAAAGCGGGAAATGATTGTTCTTAGTATTTATTGTTTAGAAATATTATTTAATTGTAAAATTAGAATTTTAGTTTTTTAATTGAATTAAGATTTATTAGATTATTTAGTCGCGCCTTACCCATGGAATGAATGATGAATAAACGTTGATCGGACTACCAAAAAGGATGCCCAATCGAAAATGCCTCGGATTGCAAGTTCAGAAGCCGAAAAGGCATGCATTAACATGGGGAAACCCAAAACAGCAACAAATGCAAGGACTTAGCAAGGTTCCAGGAAGATCTAACTTCGAACGACAGCAACAATGGCTCTTAAATAACATGGCATGTTCTTAGGTCGCATAGATAGTCTTATTAGCACAAAGGGAAAAGGGAAAAAGATTGCCAAGATGATGGTGTGTGCAGGCAGCAGAGGTCTTGAGAAAGGCTTCTCAAAGGGCAGGGTCAAAAAAAACACTCATAGCCCTTCATAAAAGTCTCTAGACTGCAAAGCCGTGTGGCTTAACGCTCATTGTTCCTGCATCCAAACGTAAAACAGAGTTCTCATGATAATGGAAAGAAAGTGATCTAAGGAAGAAAAGGCAAGCAACATCATGGCCAACCTGGAATTGCAAATCCAACCACACAAAAAATTGGAACACAAAGTTAGAAAGAGAAATAGGTCACGCTGCTTTACTGGGCTGCATTTCACGTAATCTGAAACTATGACAAACAAAGCACCCTTTACGCCTTAAATGGATATCTCCAAAATAAGTATCTGCAATAGCGTTATCTTCGGCTTCCACAAAAACTAAGAACTGCTTTAAATTAATCATTATAAAACGGTTTCATGCTTTATGACATTTTTTCCTTCCCATGTGCATGTACCGATGGCTAATCTATCGTTTGACCCGCCCCACTTTGTATCTATCCCTCTATAGCTGACCAACTTAAAGCAACAAGAAGAATCTGAATTCCTTCCCCCCACCCCAACCAAAAGCTGTTCTAAGTCTGCAGTCTGCCAAATGTTTCCCTCCCTTTTCTTTTCAAGCAAATATCATCAGATCAACCTTACATACTGTCTAAGCACACAACAGCGAACCTGTCAATTGAGAGCACCAAAGAAGAACGTTCTAAAATCAATTGTAACTGCATCATCAGAAGGCAGAAATGTTAGAGAAGAGAAAAAGGAAAAAAAAAAAAGTGTACCAGAAGTAAAAAACACCCAGCATAAATAAAGAAAAACTGGCATAAAAAACAAAGGAACAGTATAAAACAGGCATATGGATTGGAAGTAAACAATGAAGAACTCAAGTGATCACAAAGCAGGAAAAAAAGAAGAAGAGAAGATGCAACATCAAAACGCAGTACAAAGGCAGAGAATGAGAAGACAAACAAAAAGGAGCATGTCTTAGAGGACCACATTAATACAAAAGACTAGAAAGGATTGCAAGAAGATTATAAAGAGCAAAAGGCAATCCTACAACCACTACGGGATGAAAAAAATACTAGTCTGACAGAAGTAAATCTCCAGGCAAATCAATACACTATCCACCAAACAATCAGCAAGTGTCGTTTCCATTGTGAGAAGCTACTCCTTTGTTTGTATCTGAGTAAGAAAAGCCTGAGAACCAAACAAAGACAGGCGAAGGGAAAGCAACCATCCAAGAAAACTGAAGACAAAAAGAAAATGCACTAAATAAGGGATTCAAATCATGAACCAAAAAACCAGACCAAGCAAGGAAAAAAACGAGCCTGTTTGAGGAAGAAAGCAAGATACACTACCAGCAGCACAGATATTGTAAAGATTAAAATAAAGCTGGTAACAAACCAGAAAATGTTTTTGACCTGGATTATCAACCCCAAGACACAAACCCCTACTATAATAAGGAAAAAAAGGAAAAAAAAATAGCAATAAGAGACTCCAAAGCCAACCAACAACAATCGAAACCCTTTAAAATGCTACGCCTCTCCTAGTGGGAGGTTAGGACCTAAAAAAGGGTAAAAAAAACCATCAGAAAAAGAACTACGGAAAGCTCTAGCTGAACTAAAGCTCTAAAAAGACTGGACAACCAAAAAAAAAAAGTGAAACAACATAATGAAAAAGCGCAGAATAGAAGTGTTGCAAATGAGAGGAAAAAGCAAAGAAGAAATAACAACCAAACATCAAAAGATGAAACAACAACTAACTGGTGAAAGAAACTTGAAGTAAACAACCTGAAACCTGGTAAAAAATTCACCAACAGTGGCAAGGTTAAACTCAGCAAGCAAAGAAAAACCAGGAAAAAAAACATGAATGAAGTCAATAACCCCAGAACAAAGAACAATCCAACACAATGTCGTACCCACATAAATGCTGTAACCAAGATGCAAACGAAAACGAAACAAAACCAGAAAAAAAAAAAGAACAAAAATGCATAGCAGGTCAAATCTGACCCAACCATCAACACAACCAAAACAAACCCAATGTAAACTAATCATGCACGATAATGGGACAGAAAAACAACATCAAAGCAGCATGTAACTCAAAACCCGTGAGCCAAGAAAAAAGCATAACCAAAGCACAGACAGAGCTACCAGCATAAGGAAGGAAGCATAGCTTAAAAGTAAGAGGAAAACAGACCTCCAAAATGCACCAATGATCCTTATAACAACACAGCCTCCTCCCTGCAAAAGCTCGAGGCTGAGAAGGAAGGAGAAAAAAAGATGAGAATCAGAACAACCAACCACCTGCCCAACCAACCAATAGGAGCGAAACATGAAACAACCCAAAAAAAGAGCTGGAAAACAAATAGAAAAAAAAGAAGTTGATATCCACAGGACAGAGAACACTTAAAAACCAACATGAGCAGGAACAAAGTCGCAAAATAGACCTCGGAAGCAACTAAGAACCTTGGTAGCAAGACAGACACCTCTATTGTCAAGGAAGAGACTGAGTAGGAAAAACAGAACCATTAGAATCAGAACTGCAACTAATCCAAACAACAAAAAAAGCTGAACAAACCATTAAACAGTAAAAAGAACCAAAAAAAGAGAGAAAACATACAAATGGAAACAAAAAACAACAACTAACATGCAAATCCAGATAAAATCATAATCTGCAGACCCATAATGATTAAAAAGGCAAACCAAACCAGCACAAAGCAAACCAGGTTTTAAAAGCAACTTATCTAGCTGAACGTGGGCTTGTCTACAACAAAAGCCTTCGGAATGGATGAGCTGGAAGTTGAGATTGGGAGAACTGTAATCGATGAAGATTCGGAATAGTCAAAGCTGCTCCTACATATATAAGTTTAAAAGAAAATAAATGAATTATAATTAAAACCCAAAATTCAGAAGCCAAATGGTTAGGTGAAACCGTGAAATCAACAAAAAATAATAAGGATCTCTACTCACATTCGCACACTTGGTCTGTCCCTTTAAAAAACCCACTCCAAGTCTTCCATAAATAAACCCAGTTATAAGTTCCATAAACATACCAGTTTAGTCAAAGCTCCTAGATAAACCAATCTCCAAATCAATCAAACCCCAATTCCCAAATTAAATCACAAACCCTAAAAAATCCTTAAAAATACAAATTTAACAGAACACATCCAAAAAAAATCCATAAACAACAAAATTCCTAGAAACCCAAATAGCCTAACATATCTAAATAAGCTAATAACCAAAAATTTTGAACAAAACAAGCAAAGAACTTAAAAACCACATCAAGAAATCGAAAGTAAAAGGAAGCAAACACTAACTGGTGTGAGGAAGATGTGGTTCTGTAAAGCCTCAACCAAGAAAGGATCCACCGTCGACTCCTTCACATCAATGGCAGCTACCGGTTGTTGTGTTGTCTTCTCTCTACGTTTCTCTCCCAAAAAACTCCTCTTTTTTTTCTCACAAAAAACCAGGGGGGTTTTGTTCTGGGTGTTGTTGAAGGCTGAATGAAGGGGAGGTAATGGCTGGAAGTAGAAAAGAGAAAACGAAAGAGCGGAAAACGAAAGAGAAAGATGGAAAGAATGCAGTGACTAAAATCTGGCTACGACAAGTCCACAGTATTTTTGCCCCACGTTTTAGTTTTTTTCTGTATATTATAAATAAAATATCTAAATATTAATTATTTTAATCCTTGAATTGTTAATCGGAAATGAAGAGAGGAAAAACCTATCGCCATGTCATGTCCAGTCACATATAAAACACGCGGCAAACTAATCAAAAGATGCTTGTGTTTTGCTGGAATGATGGGAGAGGACAGTACGGGTACGAGTCTTGTCGAATCCTGTGGGCTGTGGGGCATCGTGGGGTCACCCCGCCCCCAATAATAGCGATTCCCAATTTATGGCTACTCCTCCTCATCCTACGCTCTCTATGATCTTCTTCAATTCACAATCTAAAACCAAATTAAGCAATTTGCTATCAGTCTTAATTAATTATATTCGCTGATACAGTCCGAGTCATGGTGATCACATATCGCACATCATCACAGTCTTATTTTATTTATATACATCATTTAAATCTAACAGCTCATAAACTTATTTTCAACGGGTTTAAAAAATTATTATGATCTTTTTTTTTTTTTTTGAACATATCTAAAAGAATTAGCATGGCTCAAGTGGGGACTTACTAGTGTATCAAATCTCAGAAACACTAGCCGCTTGGCTAAGCATTTGCGACAATATATTTACTTAACAGGAGCATCATACCGTTTAGTTACAAAACGAGCCGTAATTTTTATGCATGGACCCCACCTTTATCTGCGATCAAATCTGAGTTTCGCTAAAGCAAAAATTGCATGCTTTTCATTTCTTATTTATTGCAACTGTGTTTAAATACGATAATTCTTCTCTTCCTTCCTTGACCAGCGCTTCGAGTATCAAGTGTCAAAGCTAGTTCCCATCAACATGGCTCTTTCTTGTTTTCCAGATGAGAAAATCATGAGGGTTGTTCTTAACAGTTTTCCTTTTGTTCTTCCCTTATTGGTGCACTTGAAGATGATGATGACGGTGATGGAAGGTTGGCCTACTAAAATCATTTTTCTTTTGTTCAACCATGAGGGTTGTTCTTAACAGCTTTCCTTTTGTTTTTCCCCTATTGCTGCACTTGAAGATGATGATAACGGTGATGGAGGGCTGGCCTACTGAAACCATTTTCTTCTCTTCTGTTTTCCCTTTGTTCTTCCTAATCTTTATTTATGTGCTCTCTTGTCTGCGTGAAGAGTGAATTTACAAAAAAAAATTGAACAGTAAAAAAATTTTAATTTTTAGTTGTATTTTATTCAAAAATTAGTGTTTAATATTATTTAATAAGACTACATAAATTAGAAGGAAATCACATGATTACGTGATATTTGCAGAATTTGATCATAATTCTAATTTTATTTCTAATAATATTTTACATGATTTTGTTGCACACTCAAAAAACCATGAAAACTGTAGTTTTTGTCCGATGAATTTCGTATGTGATAGAATTGTAGATAGTTTAATGAAATAATAAAAAATATTTTATATAAAGTATTATTCATTTCATGATATAATAGCAGTAGTTAAATCTACAATATTTAAATTAAAGACCATCAATATTAATATATATCTTTTTTAGTTATTTTATAACCTCAATTTAAAAAGCATTCTTAACCAAACACATTAAATTACTTTTTGTTCAACCTCAATTTCAACTACAATTTTAACCAAATATATATTTTTTCAAACCAACCTCAACTAAAAGTACTTTTTATAAAATAACTTTTTTTAAACCATAACAGCTACTATAATACCGAACACACCTAATGGGCTTGACAGTGTGACAAGCCTCGACATGTTGGGTTAGGCATTAACCACACCCAGATGCTATTGGACTTGACAATGTGCTAAGCCAAAGCATGCTAGACTTGACAGTATACAAAGCCCTTGACACATCCATGAAAATGCGCATCCTCCCTTGAAACGTCTAAGAGAATAACCATTTTTTTTTAGCATGTCCAAGTAAGTGAGGTAATCTGGACATGCCAAACATGTTAGACCCAATACACTTGAACTTGACCATCATCTCTTGGATGCACACAAGAGAATGACCATTCTCTTTCAACACGCCCAATAAAATAAGGTAATGCGAATGATAAATTAACATGTCAGATTCAAGACACTTAAATTTAGCAGTTCGTAAAGTCCAAGACAACATGAGTCTCGTAAATATACTAAACCTAAGGTATTTGGACTTGATAGTTAGTTAAATTCAGAAAATAACCATCCTCCTATGATACATTCATGAGAATGACCAATCTTATTAACAATCTTATTTGAGTTCGCGAAAAATCTAAGCCTCGATAAATTTAGCTATTTCTCCTCTTGCAACATTGATACACTTCTAGTCATGGTGATAACAAGAGTTAGAGAGTATTGCTTCTTCTTTTTCTTTTTTGAAATCATAGGTTATCTTTTGTAAACTTGAAACTTGTTCTTGCTAAACCAAGCCATGCATGATGATGACCTCATGTGTTTAGAGAAGAAGAAGCAGCAGCCATGACCAACATTTATCAAGTGCTTTCTCCTTGTCTTGTTCTTTGTAAACGTTAAATGAACAACGCATGCATGCAACTGATCAGCCCAGCCATCATGTCTCCTTCACAAACTCAGCATACTTATCATCAAAGTCCAAAATGCAATCACAAATATTCCAAGTTATAAATTTTTCACCATCGATGGAAAAAAGGGCGAGAAAACGAGAGAATTAGGATTGACCAAAGAGGGTTGAAGCGACGCCACTTTCTTGACCGCTATAACATGAATTACAGGAAGGAGGAGATGGTTAGGGATTTCTCTTTTAATTTTGTTTTGTTTGTAAAGAGGTGAAGAGACAATATATATATATGGAAAGAAACATTTCCATGCAAATTAGATGAATTACATCATTGGGAAACAAAATTAAATCCCACTCTCGTTATATATATATATATATATAACAAAATTAAAGCACAAAAACAAGAAAATTAGATGAATTACATTCTTGGGAAAAAAATATTAAATCCCACTCTCGTTATGCATAAACTAAGTCATAATTTACTGTTCATTTGTTTTGAGATGTAGAAGGGAGTTTGAGATAAAGTGGAGCTTAAGGAAATTAATTAGTAAAGTCACCTGAAGGATGAGTAATTTAGAAATGATAGAGATTTTTTTTAAAGTGTGTTTTTTAAAAATGTATATAAAATAATATTTTTTATTTTTAAAATTTACTTTTAATATCAACACGATTTCAAATAATAAATTTAAATTAAAAAATTAATTTTTTAAAAAAATAGATTAAACCTTAATTTTAAAAGGAACTTGGTATGGCTAATTGGCTCAAGAGGAAAACAAAATGAATATACTTGGATGACGAAGCTTATATTTTATTTCCTTGCTTGTCTATGTTTTGTTTGTTTTTATGTTTTAAAAATATAATTTTTTACTTTAAATTAATTATTTTTAATATTTTTAAATTATTTTAATATATCAATATTAAAAATAATTTTTAAAAATAAAAAATATTATTTTAATATATTTTTAAATAAATATTTTTTAAAAAAACTGTTTTCAGGTTGCTCAAAAGAAAATTCCGGAAATGGCGAGAAGGACTCGGAAGAGGAGGAAATAATAGTCAAGAAGGAGGGAAGCTTCCTCCACGCGCTTCCTTTCCGCGTCTGGATTCTAGATCTTTTAAAAAAGAAACAACTGGCCGGTCATGCCCAGCAAAACCGTGTTCTTTCACTCACTTATCCATTCCTTCAGCCACGTCTTTTACACCCCTGAGCATGACGGCATCAATAATCAAAAATCAGCCCCCAAAACCAAACCTTTATATATTGCCATGACCAGTCCCTCCTTTCCTTTAACCATACTCCCTGCAAACACAACTCACCTCTACTACTCTTTCTATCTACTCCCTTCTCCAGTTAAGCTACTCATCTTCTTCTACGATCAAAACTCAAAAAAGTACTAGCTAGGCTATCTCAAACCTCAACCCAGCTATCTAGCTAGCTAGCTATATATCATGAAATCACACTCGGTTTCATCTCCACCTTCTTCAACTCCCGCCAATTCATCTCCTCTTGCGAGATTACGTCGTAAACTATCTCCAAGGAAATCCCACGACAAACCACATCCCACAAGCGTCAGCAACTCAACTAGTGCTCTTAATGTGGTAGATCACAACAACGAGCTCCGAGGGGTCTTCAATTACTTTGACGAAAATGGAGATGGAAAGATATCTCCTGCTGAGTTACAGTCCTGTATTACCTCTGTTGGAGGTAAGCTTTCCATCGAGGAAGCTGAGGCTGCCATCAGGTTCTCTGATATGGATGGAGACGGGCTTTTGGGGTTCCAGGACTTCCTATGCTTGATGACAGGCAATCTTTCAGAGGAAGAGAAGACCGAGGATCTCAGACAGGCTTTTGGATTGTACGAGACTGAGCCTGGCTCTGGCTGCATCACTCATTCCAGCTTGAAGCGGATGTTGAGTCGATTGGGGGAGTCCAATTCCATCAACGACTGCAAGGCTATCATCCGTACCTTCGACCTCAATGGAGACGGTGTTCTTAGCTTCCACGAGTTTGCTGTCATGATGCGCTAGTTCATTCCCGTCCATGCCCTGCCCTTCTCCCACTTCATATATGTACATCCGTGTTCTATCAGTTGAAATAAAAATAAAATAGTAGAATAGAAATTGGCCGAGTGGTGAATAGCTCCGCTCTCCAAAACCGATACCATTCTTTGTGAACTATTTGAGTGTTCGAATCCATCTCTCCTTGATTCATTTGTTCTCCTTGAATTGTTAAATATTCATTATTTTTCTGTGCATTTGATTAACTGTAAGTTCGTTGGGATATCAATAACTGTTAACTCACACGAATTTATTTCTTCCCAATCTTAATCGATTGCCTGCCAAGCTAAACTTAAAAATATTAACAGAAATACTAAAACCCCGTGGGAAATTTACTGCGTGGATACCAGAGAGACTGTTCACGCCTCTCCCATGACGTGAGCTGAATCTCTCCTGGATGCAACGTGGTTTGATTTTGGCAGGTTTCGGCTAGAATTCGCTTTCTTTTCTATGGGCTTCGGTTGGTGATGCTTCTTATGTTCCTGCTGATTGAGAGGGGTCATTTACGCCTCTCTCTCAGTTTCTTATGGGGTCTGGGCGAGCTGGGTTTCATTCAGATTGGGTCTCCTTTGGGTTTGTTCAGACTCCTTTGGAGCAGCGTTGCTGGGATTTTCCAGCGGCTTGGGGATCAAGAGGATCCTTTGTTTTTCTATTGTGGCTGCGTTCAATTCTGCTCGATTGTAGCTGTTGGCTTGGAAAAGATGGCTCGTATCACCCTAAAAATGATACTCCAGCACTGACTTAACATAGAATGATGACATTCTGCTGCTATCGTGTTGATGGAAGCAAATCTTTTTTTGGTATGCATTTCATTCATCAGCAGTTGCATCTTAAAAATCCAAATACATGGGACGCACAAGCTATTGGGATTTTATCTTGTAGCTGTAACAATATAATTTATTCTATGAATCTAGTTTTTAATATGCTCAAAGTCACCAGAACGCCGAGTCCAGGAACATAACAAGGCAAGCATGTCCCGTTAAAATGTGAAACAGGCAAGATAATCTGCCACAACATCATCTTAAGTTACAAACACACAAAAGCCAAATACTAGCTCCTCATATTCCATTAAGGGTAACCACAACTTTACGCGCAGTAGGGTGGTCCCGGTGCTCACACAGCCATATTCCCTGAACCAGAACAGTAAATATAAGAAGGGAATTGTTATCAATACTGTACTGCAATGTTAGAGATAAAATGTGTGGAGGTCAATGCACACTATTACAGCCTCAAATTACCTCGTATTCGTTAACATTGGAAAGCCTAGTTAATAAGATATCTCAATTCCAAGCAATTTCTTTCTTAATTGAAAGAAAAGGAAAAGATATCTCAATTCCAAAAAAAAGATGTTCCCTTCTACATGCTTTCAAAACATTCCAAACATTAATTTGATGTACTGGTTCAGCACAACATTTTATTCTCAATAATGGTCGTTCTATAACCATATGAAGTATAAACCAACGAATACCAGTGTGGCAACAAAAAGCTAAGCATTTCTTATCAAACAAAACAAGAAGAGGAAGCTGAGCATCAACACCTACTTGTGCAATTGAAGCATTCAGACCACCTATTATTTATAATTAAAATGGAAAACATCTGTTAATAATGCATGTACATGACCAAGCATCAGCTCGTGATCATGACACAATTCCAAGGAATCCAAAAGAAAGGATGTTCACAAACCTGCCAAGTGCCCATATTAAGCTTTCCATCAGTGATTGGAATCCTGCACAGGAATAGAAACTACGTAAATGATAGAATATATATATAAAAAAAAAAACACGAGTAAATAAAGTATGAGTAGCAAGTATTCGCACGTTAGGGAACATCCGAACATTGATGATTTAATGTGTGCCGGCATGTCATCTGGACCTGCAAAAGTGTTAAATGCAGAGATTGATTAGTATTGGTGGATAAATTTCAAATTAGACGAGATCAGAAACATAAATAGTAGTACTTTCACAATCCCTCTTCTATATCTATTTAGTTGCTGGACGAGGGAATTAATAAAAAGAAAATTCATTGCATTTAAAAATTGAGGACAAAAACAGAAACACTGACCTTCGAGGGTATGCTTCCAAGGAGCAGATCTTCCCTGAAAACATAGGAAATAAAGGAAAGTAAGAAGGAGAGTCCAAAGACTGAATCTTGTTGGTAAATGAAAGAGAAAGGAAAAGAGGGGGAGGTGTTTACCTCAGGAACAATTTTGTTGAGGAAAGTCTCGGTGTCATCTCGGACATCAGAGTCGTAATTCTCATTGATAGTAAGAGAGGCGCTTGTGTGATGCACTAAAATAGGAATATTCATTAGACATACATCATCGAAACAATGAATAATAAAACAAAAAATGAGGCTCTTTTCACTTACAGAAGAGATGAGCAAGGCCGCACTTGAATTCTGACAAGTCACTCCCAATTTCATTCAGTATCTATGTTTTATAATAATCAGGGAAAATCAATTAGTTAATTGGAAAGCATAAGCATGCCTATATTATTGTTGTTGTTCTTGTTAGTAGCGGTAGGCAAAGAAACAAAACTAAACAAATTTTAATTTTTTTCATTAATTGAATATACTAGCTAGTATCCTCATCAAAAAAGAAATCTCTCTTGAATCCAACTAAAAAATCTCGATGCGAAGAGAAGAAGAAACCTTTGGGGTAATAAGATGACAGCCACGGCGGTGTGGGGGCAGAGTAATAGTCTTCTGGGCCCACTTGGGAGCAGAGGTAGCCATGGAATCGGAGAAGGAAGGCTTTGCTGTGTAGAGCGAGCTGACACGAAGCACCTGAGGCGGAGGAGGAGGACGAGGCGAGGAGGAGAAAAGCATTGAAGAAGAGATGGAGGACATGGTTGGTTGAAGAAAGCCCACTTCAGTCCCCCTCAAGACAGACTGGAAAGCCACAGAGTTGGTTTCTGATGCCAGAAGAAGAGCCCAAGTTGGGAGCCTGTTTCTGTGGCTGTTGTCCTTCACTTCACTTTATTTAAAAATGGTGTTAATACAATATAAATATTTCTTGGTCGAAGAAAGCCCACTTCAGTCCTCCTCAAGACAATAGCCAGCCACAAGGTTGGTTTCTGATGCCAGAAGAAGAGCCCAAAATTGGTGCCCTGTTTATGTGATTATTGTTTTTATTTAAAAATATTATTTTTATT
>Ga0325405_1000804_pt1 | contig 30627 bp, 12 predicted proteins | sample PopdelMetagenome_21_FD_205663 | JGI IMG/M metagenome (GOLD analysis project Ga0325405, IMG submission 205663) | Populus deltoides microbial communities from Bellville, Georgia, United States - Xylem-Control-R2 | ecosystem: Host-associated > Plants > Phyllosphere > Stem > Wood/Secondary xylem... | reverse complement strand
ATAAATAGCTCATCATAGTCTTCTAGAAGCAGGAATTTGTTATGGACTATCAAGAGATTTGATGAGGTTAGGTGAGATTACCATATGTTTATCAGTGAGGTCTCTATATGCATCTATACATGTAGGCGGGCCAGATTTTTGCACTACAAATCAGCTGTGCAATCTCTAGCATATTCACCACTATACAAACAGATATGCTTGATATTTGATAAATATATATAAAAAAAACAATATAGAAAAGGGCAAGACTACATATATGATTATATAGTCGACAGAATTGAGAGATTAATTACACCAGTATCTTTTAATTCTCTTGCTTTACCAGCCAAAACGTATAAACATGTTCTCTTATTAATTAGACCATTTAGTATTTACCAGCTAATTGGTTCGTGATTTGCTGTGACTTGGAATTTCCTTTTTAAACTTAAAGAAAAATATGTAGATATTACTCATGTATGTTTTATTTGTAAATAAAATCTTGATTATGAACTTAAAATTTAATATATTCAAAGTAAGTTTTTTATTTTCAATTATCAAGATGATAACTTTAACCAATTTAAACTAATCCAAGTTATCCAGTACAACTCAAAACTCGAATCAAATATAAATATGAAAATGAGAATTATTAAAATTTTTATTTGATATGATTAAAAGGATATTATTCATATACTATTCATAGAATAAATTACTCCACTCAAATATAATAGAATTTGAAAATGAAGATATTTTGAATTCAATTTCTAAATTCTAAACCAAATTTTAGATAATAACTAAAATAAATTCTTAATTAATTTAAAAATGCAATAGATTAATATAATTATAATATTTTATGAGCCTAGCCTGAATTAAAAGACCCAGGTCGTGTGCCATGGTTTTTATTTTTATTTTTATTTTTAGGACCTGAGGAGCGGATAATGCTTAATTTGATCTTTTTTTTTTGGCATTAAATAAGTGACTTGTTGTTTGTGGTGGCAAGTGACTTGTTGTTTGTAGAAGTTGCCTAGATTTTAACTACCATTGTAGTAGTTGGAATATTAGGGGATGATTTTTTTTTGTTTTAAAATCTATTTTTAACCAAATTTTACAAAAAAAAACCACATCAAAACATCTTGAAATCCTAAAAAAAAAATTAATCTTTCAACTCAAAACACCCTTGAATCAATTCAAAAACATAAAATCAAATCAATTTTTTTTCTTAAGCCTAGTCTACTTTTTCAAACAATAGAAAAATAAAAAAAATCACCACTATCAAGTTCTTCTCTTTGCGTGAAACCATTTGACACCAAACCTCGTCATTTTACTTGTCAGAATCGTGATAAATAATAATTTTTTTCTCGTTCTTAATTTTTAGGCGAGTTTCTCTCTCCTCTTTCTATACCCTGAATTGAAAAATAAATAAAATAAATTTTGAGATCAAAATAAAAATTGTCGTAAAATTATATTTCTTTGTGATTTATGTTTTAGTTATTTTTCTTTTAATTTGTTATGTTTATTGTATTTTAAAGTCTAATTTAATCTAATTAGGCTATAAAAAAAGTTTATTTAAAAGTAAAAAAAAGTTTGGAAAAAAACTGAAGAAGTGAATATAAATATTAACATGAAGCTCCATTAAGTTTCTCATATTTGTTTTTATTAAAATAAATATTTTTCATGGTTAAGTACTTCCTTATGAATTAATAAGTGAAAAAAGAAGAAGAGAATCTCGCTCAGTCAATTTCAGAAATCCCAGTTCATAAAGGCATTTAGGACTTAAAGTGGAAAATTAGTTTATTAACTAGTGTGTACTGTATTGTCTTAATTAAACAGTATTAAAAGCCGTACACAGGACAACGCATGCTTCAAGTTGCAAATTCTTTTTAGGAGAACCCATCAGGCTCTGTCTCCGTATGAGACCAAACACCAAAATAGAAAAAAGGAATCATTTTGAGAACCTACGTACCAAAAATATTTCTTTCGGGCAGCTCTTTATGATACTCCATTATTAATAATATATTAAAAAAGAATTAGTAGGGAGGAAACGTATCTTTGTCGTTGACGATCGTAAAATCCTAGAGAAGCATGTAATTAAGTAAGTAATTAATTAATACAATCAAATTGATATTCCTGCGTTAAACTAGCTTAACGACCGCTAAATATTTCTCAGTGCACGTCGGACCAAATGACTTTCATGTTTAATTAGGTTGAGTACGGTTCCACATGCATTCCAGGGCCATGCTATGCCATGGATGCATGCATTCCAGCTTGAAGATTCCTTCTTTACGGCATGGATTGCACTGTATGCTACTATGTAATGACAGCTGGAGGCTTTTTTTTTCGAGATCAAGGCTACCATGTAATGAGTCGCATGACTTGAATTTTTGAGTTAACTGGTTAGCACCAGTATTAAGATCAAGGACGAGTAGACAAAGTTGTGTAACTCAACTAATCAGGTTTTGAATTTGCTTATTAGAGATTACCAGTTTAAGTGCCATAAATTTTAGGGTCATTGAAGATTTACATGATCGTTAATTTTAAGATCTCAAAGAAATAGTCGAGATGCGCGTAAATTGACCCGGACACCCACGATTAACAAAAAAAAAAAAAAAAAGGGTAAATAGCAGCCAAAAGGGTGGTGGCCTTGGATGTTATATATTGGTAACCAGCAGCTACACATGGTGGTGGGTGGTTCGTAGTTTGATCAAGAAAAGATGCTCCTCGATCGGAGCTGGTGTCGGGTTGTCGGAGTTAGTTTGTGGTTTTTGCTGGCAACGAATCCGGTAGCAGTCGTAATATAAGGTTCATTGTTTGTTGTTATAGAGTAGTGCTTGGGTTTTGGGTGATGAACGTGGTTTACTTGTATTAGAAGTTACAGCGGCCTTTTTTGTTTTTCTCCTTGTATTGTGTTATTTGCCTTTCCAATTTTGTCTGCCCCCCTCTTGACGGTGCTTGCATGCTTATAATATTGGATTTACTTTATTTTATTTAGGATGAATTGATAAATGTATTCTTATAAATTAAGCATGGTATTATTTTATATGACGTTTTTATAAAACTTAATTCATTGTATATTCATTTCACAATGGAAACAATGATTTAAGTTTTTTCAAGAGTTCTTAAGAATCCTATTAAATATTTTAAGGGTTATTTAGGGTTTGATTTAACTTCATACAAAAAACAATTCTTTTTTTAGTCTTTGATTAACATTGGCGTATTTTAAAAAAAACCTAATTTCTTTGATCATGATAAAATATCACTATGCTCCCTGAAAAATACAACACATTCAATTTTAGGATATTTATTAAAAAAGTTATATAGTCAAGTTTCTAGTTGATTTTTTTTAAGTCTAAAACTATAATCCATTGTATAAATCAAATCCCAGTTCTTAAATTTCTAAAAAATATTATATAATCAAGATATTTTTGATCTTTTATACCAATTTAATTACTCATCAATGATTCTTAATGTGTGTGACATATTGGCTTTTATTATGTTGGCTCAAATATAAATTATAATTCTAAATAAAATATGATTAGGTAAATTAAATAATTTAATTTATCATCAATTAAATAATTGATTAATTTATATTTGAATATCAAGTTTAATATCTAATAATGTTATGACCTTCCAAATATTAGATAAGTCATTTATGGTTTGATTAACCTTTTAATAAATAAATTTTTAGTGTAATAAATATTCTTTCATTTATAATGTTTCAATTAAAATATTTGAGCAAGAGTTTGTCTATTTTATAAAATTATACTGGTTCTAAATATAAATTGTGACCGCCTATTTTATGTGTTTCAAATAAAAATAAAAATCTAAAAAACATACATTTTCTATAAAATTAGACAATTGTTTTTTTTATCATTTTTATTTAAGTTTTGTGTGGACAGAAACAATCATTAAAATACAAGAAAAATATAAAATATAAAAAAAAAATTAAAAAAAAACCAAAATCATAGAAATTTGTTGTTTCTACACCACCATACTCTTCCACAAAATATAAAAATAAAAAAATTAAAAAAAAACCAAAATCATATAGACTCGTTGTTTCTACAACACCACACTCTTGTATTTTCCAGCCCTTAAAACATACCAATTTTAACTACTAAAACATCATTCAAATAACCATTTTCGGTCCCATAAAAATTTATTTGCAATCACCACAAAATTTCTTAAAAAAACCTAGTTGCAAACCCCTCCATGAAACAACTTGGAAATTGAAACAACTTGGAAACTCTATGCAAACCAAAATAGTTATTGATTTTTAATTTATAATAGTAGCCACGTATCTTGGTTTAAGATGGTTTTTAAGTCAATGAAAAGCTAAGAAATAAACCTATAATTTGAATGAAGGGTTAAAAACCCAATTCTATCATTTAAAAGCCAATAAAATAGTCAAAAGTGAAAATCTATGCAGAAGTTTAATATTGCAGCTTAGGCCTGTTCTGGTATTTAGCCAAAACAGTTCATTGTTGCGATCTATTCAAAGTTTTTATTACAATTCTAAATCCTTCCAAAATCAAAAGAAGTTCTTCCCACGAATTCCACAACAAAAAATAATCGAACACTACAACATCAACTAATACATGATGGAAATCTTCCTTGTTTATCAAAGTAAAAGTAAACATTATAATTTCAACTTGACAACGTCAATATCAAAGCCATTCTGGAGGGATTGAGAAAAAGTTCACGTATCACAGAAGCCTGGTACTGGGGTACTTCGTGGCTTATGCCTGAGACTCTGGCCTTGATGCATGGTTTTGAGTTGAGAAGTGGCTGGAGAGCCTTGACAACAGTTGTCATGTTTGGCGTGAAGTCTACTTCACACTGAACACAAAGTGCTGTAATGGCTGCTAACTGATATACCAATTAGAAAACACACATAGATGAGCATAAACTACGAGGAAAGAAGAAGAAAAGACGAAAATCAATTGCAGTAGCCTATTCCTAACATGCACTTTAACCTATTCTTTTTCCCATCACAATCGCAACTAGAGACTAACTACAAATCTGGACTGCATGCTTGATAAATAAATTACAGACAATGGTAAATGATAAATTGAGTTTTGAGTTTGTTTCCTTTATTATATCCAAAATAGATCCAAAGTCCTCCACTCACCCTCACATTATTATCCAGGTCACTGACTACAACGACATGGTGAAATTCTAACACATGAGAAACTATTCACTTTTACAAAAAAAAAAAAAAAAAGGGTGCAAAAACAACATTTACATGGTCTATGCATGTGTGCGCATATGTGTTGAAAAGAAAATGTTATCACCTCAAAGATAACTCAAGAATAATGATTTACTATATAATAAAAAATATTGTGAAAATATTCAAACTCATCATCAAAAAGTTTTAAAAAAATCATTCAACATTAATAAAAACTATATATATATATATATATATAGACGGATGAGTCAATACATATAATTTCATACACCACATAACACATCCATTGTTGTGATATAAAAATTGATAATGAATTGAAAAAAATAATCCTTAGTATAAAAAATTAAGCACCATACATATCAAATTTGCAAACACACACACAAATAGTATAACGTATTATTTATTTATCTACCCATGATATAGTTCAAAATAACCAAGGAGCATATTCTTTGAATAAATAAATAGACAATGAAAAATAAATCATTTCCTTATAAATTGTTAAAAAATCAATTTAACCCAAAAACTTTGAAAAAACTTAAGTTATTATATGAGGTACAAGATATGATTTATATTATTCTCTAACACACCATCTCAAGTGAAAGCCTTTAGAGTTTGAACTTGCATGAACCCATAATACTTTATACTTCATTTTTTATCAAATAAATAGGGATGATGAGATTCATACTCATGACCATTTGATCATTAAGGCTTTGATACCATGTCAAAGAACTAATTTAATCCAAAAGTTTAAGCTGAAAAAACTTAAGCTATTAGATAAGGTTCAAAATATGATTTATATTATTTTCTAACAAAAATATAGTAGCCTAGGACTCCACTTAACTGAAGAATATAAAAGCAACATCAATAGTCAACTTGGAAGACAAATAATAGATAAACACATAAAGTATAATCAAACACATCTAATTAAAGCTTTAATTGTGAGAATATACATCATAAATCACTTATACTTTGAACTTGATTAACCTATACTCTCAAACATAAAGACATTCATTGAAATTGTCATCATCTATCACCATACCTCGTATACAAGCATATCACACATAAAACCTATGTGTATAAATAAAAAAATATATTTAACAAGACATTGAAAATCACAAAACATTCACCTGCCATAAAAAAAACATCGGAAAAACTCTCATTGGTATAAATTCTACTGATGGTCTTATGAATATAAATACTTCATCGGAAAAAATCTCATTAGTGATTTGTGGTTTGTTGGTAATAACATTACCGATGAATTCACTAACGGCAAAAGCGCGCCAAAAAAATTTACCTGCCTCATTCCGTCGGTATTTTCATAAGTGAATTTGACATATCACTGACAGAAAAACTATACGTAATTCCATCGATGATTTTTTCTCACCGTCGGTATTTCCCTTAGTGAATTTAACATAGAAACCAATAAAATGACCATATGCAATTCTGTCGGTGATTAAACAATGACAATGATATTTGTAATAATTCTTTTCCAACTTTTTGAAATATACAAACAGACTTAATTAGTCGGCAATACCATCAATAATGAATTTAAAAACTGTTTTTTTTAAAATCTATTAAACAAAAGTAAAAAATAATTAAAATAAAATAAAATAAAATAAATTAACATAAAAATAAAATATTTATTACAAATTTAAAAATTTATAAGTTTAAATACAATTAATCTATAATAGAGGCGCTGGAAGAGGAGGAGGAGGCGAGTCTTTGTTGGGATCGTGGGGACAATAAGGGAGAGCACATGCACCACTCATTTGTGTTTCATTTCTATTACTAATCAGCAGAGTTTGACCGTCTCAGCACTGAGTTGTTTATAATGAACAGTAAGATAGCCCGTCCGAGCTTCTCCTCGGTCTAAAATCACCTCAAACTTCAAAATATGAGTGCTCGAAATTGATTGCGAGCATTCAATAATTGACTGTGGGCTATCCATAAGTCCTCGTTTGTAGTGTTAAAGAAACTGTACACCTGATTTTGATGGGTCAAAGGATCGTCCCCATTTCTCTTCTTCAAATTAAAAAAACTTAAGAAAAAAACAGTTGAAAACCAACTTACCACAAAGTGCTGAGCTCAACTATCAATGAGCTATTGCACCCTTTTTTGACTGTCATTACTCTGCATGTGTATTTCCATAAAATCCATCGGGCTTGGCTTGTGTCAAGGAATCGTAAACCGCAAGAAAAAATTGTTGTTAGTTAAATATATTTATTAAAAAAAGATAAAAAATGGATGTAATAAAAGAAGAATCTTACCATCCGTTTCGCATGCAAAAGGAACAGAGTGGAATCACTAGCGTGCATGGTCATGATACCATGAACACGCTGGTTTTGGTTCTCCACACCGGAATATAACCGTCACACAAAATGCTTGGATATCACGTGTTGAATATATTCCGCCTAAATAGCCTCCAAGAGATATGGCGGTTTGAAATCCTTCCACATTGCCACGTCTTTCCAGCCTGAAAGCTCTCTTTTTCTCACATATTTTTTGGCTTTGTTTTGCGCTTCGTACAAAAAATCACACAACCTATATGATATAAATAAATTATTTGTTAGTAAATGAAAAATAAAATTGAATAAAAGGATTAAAAAAATTATATTGATTTCAATCTTGCCTAGTTACAGCCCGATTTTTCCAAACCCTCATTGCAATAATATTGTCAGCTCCATCCCATTCAAATTTTTCCTTACAGTTAAAATTTATAATTTTTTTTATTAATACTAATAAACTAATCGAATTAACATAATAATAAATATTTAAGTTAATACTAATCTTAAACCTTCTGAACCATGCATCAATCATAGATTTCTATTTAGGATATTTGAAAACCTGACTCCATTGAAACAATGAAATTTTTATCGATGATTTCATCGCTAATGTTATGGTTCTAACAACCTCAAGGTTTGTAAACCTGAAATTGTATTCGTTAATTGAAATATTTTTTTTCAAAAATTATTAACATGTCACTATGAAGGGAAAACAAACTTACATTGCAAGGTCGTTATTCCACTAAGTACTTCTGGGTGAATGGATCCTGCTATGCCTTCGACATGGCGGTGTAGCACTCAACGAGTCCGCGTCGAGAGTGGTTGCTTGTGTCTCAGGTGCCTATTATTGGTCGGCACCTAAAGACTCCTGGTCGTCAGAAGTGCCGCTAGAAGAACTAGCAGTGATCCTGTCTGTATGACGTACTATCGACTTTTCCCTAGGCATCTACACGAATTAAATGTTTAAGATACTGTAAATCATTCATATTTTAAAATAATTCGGCAGCACCTCCCTTATAAGGGAGACTACCCAAAATTTTTGAACCTGCAAATATGCAACAATTTAAATTTGATTGCCACAAACTACTTGATTTTATTCAAATTTTTTTCCTTGTCATTAAGTGAAGAGTTCACTCAACTTGTACTCAACTAAGTTTTTAGATTATTATTTTTTTAAAATTTTAGAGGTCATCGATATTTCCATTGATGTACAACAAGTTTGTTTAATTTTTTCTAACAATTCGGTTAATTTCTGAAATTAAATAGTTTTTTTCTCTCCTATAATATTATTGACTTACTTTTTATAATTCCATATTTCAACATTTGTACACAACTCATGCATTTCTAAATACTATTCTAAACATCAAAATCAACTTAATTTGGCGTATAAATCAAGGTTTTCATAAATCCTTAATTTACAACAACTCGAAATTATATCAATTAACTCTTAACTTTCAAAAACTCAAAACTACAAATTATACAAACACAAAATTATTCACTAAATTAAAAAATATATTTAACCAATTGAACCCAAATTTAAAAAAATCCAAAATAATAATTAAAATTAATCATACATATTTAATTGAAATTGAACAAACAAATTGAGAAAAAACAACTTAAATTCAAAAAAAATGTTCTCATATGAAAAGAATTCCAGCAATAACATTCATGTAATTATTAATAACAAAAAAAAAAACATAAAAAAAGAAAAATTCTTACCGGTTGTGAATTTTCGGCTGAAAATAACAAGATAAATAGAAGTACAAACGAAAACTAGCCTAGATGAAGGTACCAATATATTGGAGACTTGCTTAATATTCTCCCATTTAAGCTCGAAGTGGAAATACAAATATACAACGCACATTAAAAACCACGAGGAATACAAATCCATAATAATAAAAGTGAAATAACTGCGACTAGCTAGGATTTCCATTGTCTTCTTTATATATATATATATAATCGAAGGATTTCCATTGTCTTAATTAGTTGTGGATGGAATGGCCAACACCTGGACTGTGGCCAGCGGTTGGTGGTCGAAAGCCTCCAAGAATATGGTCCAAGTGATTGCATGCCTGGGCTTGCATTATTTTGTTTAGTATGAAAAAGAGAGAGGATAAAAACAATACTAGTTAAAGACTGTTTCTGTACTTGCAATATTGTATATAATATATAAGTTTACAGGTTTTTATATCTAATTGTTTTTTTTAATAAAATAATTGTGGACAAAATAGAGACCCAGGAAGGTGGAGAGATTCTCTTGGCCTCCTTTCTTCCACTGTGCTGAAGATTTTGCTATTGCTCATTCCCAGTTAGAACACTTGAAAAATTCTCCTCCTGTTTGAAGGGCCTAAAGCAAAACCAGCACATGCATGGATTATTCTAAATTCTCCTTGTGATTCCCTTCTACAGTATCCAAGTCAAAAAGAAAGTGTGTACAACCACCAATATAATATTATAAAATCATTTTTTCTTTTGGTTAATTAAATAAAAAAACAAATATAATTCTCTGGTTCCACACCCTCATGAGAATCTCCCTAGGACGGTTACTGTATAATATTCCAACGCAAACCCTAGCTTTTCTAAAATTTGCGGCTTGCTAGCTATCTAACCTCTACTAAACAATCAAATGCAAGTTGGGTGGTGGTGTTTTTATTCAAGAACCTTGTAGTCTGTAATGCACTCATGGAGCTCTGGATCATATTTCACATGGTCAGTACGGACCTTTTTTCTGATCGTTTATGTAGTAGAAAACAGCTAACGACTACCCCAGATGTCTTGCCAAACTAAAGGCCAGTAAAATACTTAGATAATTGCATGCACATGCTACACTTTGGTTGGGATAAAAAAAATTTTGAACATAAAAAAATATATATTTATATCATAAGAAATTTTTTTAATAATAGCATTAGACTCAGCCGAGCAAGTCAACCTTATAATTTCTTGACTCGACTTCCTACTTAGCCCGAGCTTCGAATCAAATCGTTTTGCAGTTTTACAGACATTACTCAATTAACTTAATGGAAAATTTAGTTTGACTTTTAAAAAACATTTTAAGATGATATTTTTTTTAACATTTAAACGATAATATATGAGATTGACTTGGGTTAATCTGTGTTCATTAACCAAACTTCTGACTTGGATTCACCCACCAAACTTATGACCTGAGTCATGGACTCCACTCAGTTTAATAACTTTGTTTTTATATTAAATTATTTTTCATTTAATTATATAATAAAAAATAAATACTCAAAAAATTGAGCACCAACTCAATGTTGGGATGTTTGTTTCATATCACAATAATCTTATAAAAAGAAAAAAAAAATTCATAAAACTTAATTTTGATATTTTTTTAATTGAGAAACAAAAAAGATGTTATTTACGTTTTATAAAATAAATTAAAAAAATAATGAATTGATAAATCAAAATGAATGAGTTATTAATAGTAATTAAATACTGATTCGAGAATCTAATCCTTATAATAGAAATAATTGATAGTTGCATATACAAATATTTTATATTTACTGTAATTTGCCTATTAGCATAGAAAATTTAAATTTTAATGAAATAACACAACTGTAATTTTTTTTTGGCAAAATAGCACAATTGTGCTTGTCATGGTTCCAAAATGCAATATTAAGTAAATATCACATTTACAAAATGTAACTCCTTCATATTTTGCTTTTTAAAACCATAACAGCTAACACAATACATTTTCAGTAGCCAAATTGATCGATCTGTTTAACAAAATGATGCTTGCTTTTTATAACATGCATTTTCTCATTCTTTGTATATAATGAACCATGAAAACAACATTTTTTTGCAAAGTTTCTTTTCTTATAATATATGTGGTTCTAAAATAGCTTGTAATCAAAATTTCTTATGGATTTATGGTGAATTACATATTAACTACATTTTGTCTTGTTTTCATATCTTATAATTAATTTTTTTATCAAGAATTTTATAATAAAAAAATCCATATGAATTTAGGGAGAATTGCATTATAACTCCAATTCCAACAATTATTTGATTTATTAATCTTACAATTATATATATGGTTCATAACACTTGTAAATTTAAAAACTCAATAATATTCAAACTAAAGCTAAATATTCTAGTAGTCCAAATTATGTATAAAGAAATCTCAATCTCAACTTAACCAACCTAAAAACAATAAAAAAAAAAAGCAATATTATATATGTACTAAAAAAAACTAAAATCAACTACAAACTCATTCTTAACAAAATATCGCGATTTTGTTGGGGAAAAGAAAGGGGGTTAGGGTTTAATTTCATGACATGTCACAATTTTGAATCATGACATGGTAAATTTTCGTGGTTCTAAACTGTGATAGGGTAAATTGACGCACTTTAAAAACACGACATCCATAAAATATCACATTTTGGAATTGTGACAAGATGAAATTGTGTTATTTCACCAATTCTTTTTCAAATTGAGCTATTTTACCAATATTTTAAATTTACTATGCTAATTTTGTTTTTTTAAATCTTATCCTTTTTTATTTTAAATGTTTTCCTTCATTTTATCTTAGTAGTTAATTGTTGTTCCTAATAACAAATGAGTTCTGTTTTTATAAAACTTTATATAAATAAAACTAATTCATATAAAATATAAGAGAAAAAAAAAATCAAGACATCAGACTATTTTCTTCAAAATATCATGGAACTAAAAAGTGATCACTCGTAAAAAAACTTGGACTATGGATGCCTTAAAACACCATAAAAACCTTCATAAACCACTTATCAAACACAAAGTCACTAAAAGAAAAATAATCAATTGAATAAAAACATTTCAACAAAACCGATCTATTTTTTGAGCCATGTTTATAGGTAGAAACCATCAACATCAAACTTTCATTATTGAATGGAACTAGTTGACACCAACTAATCTCCTCTTGTTTTATTTTTTTTTTCTTAAAAGAGATGACATGTCATCCTCTCTTGTTTTTAAGCAAATGACAGATTGTAGTAAGTTCAGGTGACTTATGTCATGTCATCTCCAATGATCGAAAAATAGGGACTGTGTTTTTAGATCTTAAAAATCAAATTTTAAGTTGTTTTTACTTGAAAAGACCGCAAAACACCATAAAACTTTTAGAAGCACTTACCAACCCTAAAACACCCTAAAATCACTTTAAAAAACTCAACTAAATAAAAGAATTTAATGAAAACCAATTGTAATAGCCCAATTTTGGATTCTTTAAAATTTTATTATGTCATTTTATTTCTATTTTTATTTAGAAAAATAAAAAAATAAGAAAAAAAGTTCAAAACCTAGGCAGGTCACCCATGACAATGAGAGCAACCTGAAAAAATCTTAGTATTTTTCACTTGGACAGGTTGCTCATGAGAAGAAAACCAATGTTAAAATTGTTAGTCTTATGGCTAAGATAATGATTCAATTATATGTTTTGATGACAACATAAACTATAGATAAAATAAAAAAAATTGTTTTGATATACACATATCATATAATTAATATCATAATATATTCCATGCTTAATTGATTCAAATAAGGATATGTTAATATGCCATATATATATATATATATATATATATATATATATATATATATATATATATAATTAAACAAGCAAAGAAAGGATTCACAAAGGTCAAGAACAAAAATCTTATAGAAATTACGATATCGACTTCACTTATCAAGAATTTGTAATAGCGTTTTTTCAAATAACACTAGATTTATTTAGGATATCTTATAATATCCATACAACCTAACCAAACTCAAAAGAACCAAATAAAACCAAAAAAAGACTGAAACACAAAAATAGGACAAAATCTGGACAGTACCAAACGATCTTACAGTTTTGGAAACGTCAAGGCAGTAGCTAAAATGGCCAAACTGTTTATCAAACCAGTTAAAGGCCAAATCATTTATCAAATCAATCTAGCCATTTCTCAAAGCGGTTAGTCCATTTCTGGAAAATTTCCAAAAACTTTTGGGGTTCTTAAAAATAGTTTGATCAATTCTAAAAAGGTTTGATTGATTCTAAAAAAGATTTGATTGATTCTCAAAAAGGTCTAACTGATTCTAAAACAGTCTAACTGATTCTATTAGCAGGCAGAAAATAGTGTTTAACGTCTAGTTTCTTTTTGAAGCTTATAAATAACCTTTTACTTAACTAAAACAAGTGTGGAACTTCTAAGGAAAATATCTAAGCACACTCCTTATAAAAAACAACCTATGTGTTGTAGTTTCCAGCCATACTCTCTCCCTCACTCATCATTTCCCATTTTTTCAAAAAAAAAAAGGCAGACCCCTTCTCTAGCAAGCCGACCCTTCATCTTCTTTCTTCAACTCCCCTAGTAGCCATCGATGCCTGTCACATTAAGCTCACAACCTCACACCCATAAAGGAAATAAAAAAGTAACCAAACCCTAGATGGCCTCCAACCCTCTTTTTTTTTTTTTTAAAAAAAAACTACATTCAAGAATTGTTGAGGTTTTGTCGGGTAAAAGATATTCATCATTCCAAGATTTAAGATATTTTCTTATTTCTAGAGATTAGGGAAGATTATCCACTCCTATGTTTTTGGAATTGATTTTGATGTCAAAGTTCTTTTAGTTCTTCTAAGTGTCTTTTAGGTGTGTACATAACCATTAAAGATTGTTTATCTTTTTTAGTCTCTGGATTTATCTCTACACTAATATAAGTAATGTATGTTGAGTATTGTAAGTCTAAGTCCAAGTCTAATAGGACTTTCTTTCTTAAGAGAATAATATTTATATGAATGAGATTGTCTTCCATCATGCTTCCCCTTTCTCCTTTAAATATTTCTAACATGGTATTAAAGCTAGTTTGATCTAGCAGAGGTGTTTCAGAAAGATGATAATGTGGATCGACAAGTGACATCCAAAGAAAAAACAATGAATGTGCAGGATGATAATGCTCAATAAGAGAATTTAGACCTTGCATTAAGAGAGATAGAAGACAAACTTAAGAAAAAGGCATAATGCAAGTTGAGAACTTCCTGCATAAGATATGAGATGTTGTACAAGAGAGACCATACATGAAGAAAAGAAGAGAGAACTCTTCTTACATGAGATGAAATAGCCAAGGAGCCATGACAAGAAGAAGGCATCAGCCTGATAAGGAGTGATTCAAAACAGAATAGCCACTTAAAAAGCCAAATCTTGAAAGAGGATTTTTGGCTAGAAAAATATAATAAAGAGGAGAAAAATGGCTTAGATGAGCCAAGTTTAAGCAAATATAATTGCTAAAGAAAGGAAAATTGAAGAAATAACAATGTGATGCCATTAGCTAGTGATTAAAGAAGTGACTAAGATAAAGATCTAAGAGAGATCTTTCCAATATAAACATGAAAGTTTCAGAAAATTATAGATGCATTGTGATGCAAAAAAAAGTTTGAAAGTTATCATAAGATAATCTTCTATCACATTTCAAATTTTAAGAATTGTTAGACTTTTAAAATTAAGGAAAGTGTTGGAATTAATTTTTAAGTCATTTTAGTTCTTCTAAGTGAATACCTAACTATTCTCTTTTAGAAAATAGATTATCTTCCATTGTGCTTTTCTTTTCTCCTTCAAGTATTTTTAAAGCACTTTTTATGATGGTCGAAGATAAACATCTATATTTCAGCTCGGACTGTAAGGACCAGGTTTGACCATATATAAAAACATGAACTCTAGCCTCATACAAATTCCCAGTGGCAAGTTGTAAACCGTGAGTATAACCGGCCAACAAGAATAAGGAGCAGTAAATGACCCAAAAAGGTTGAATCCGTTTGTACACAACCCAAGATGCACATTTCTTGATTCAGCTGAAAAGTGAGGATGCACACTGTTAAAATGTTTCCATGCTTCACCGTTAGAAGGGCGTACTATCACTCCATCAACCACATCATGTAATTGGTGCCATATCATATGCTCAGTAATTTTTTGTGACATGAATAACCTCTGCAGTGTAGGCATGAGTGGGAAGTATCTAAGTTTTTTATATGCTACAAGATTCTTTTCCATGCTAATTTTTTATTTATAACGGGAATGCCCACATGTCATGCACTCGGTTAGCTCAACATTTTCAAGGTAATACAACATGTAGAAGTTTGGACATATGTCAATTTTCTGGTATCCTAGACCGAGGGGTTTCATCATGGACTTAGCAGCATATAAGTGCTCTTTCAGTCTGTTCCCTTCAGGTAAAATGCTTTTTCCGTATTCGACAATTCTAACATAACTAGCCGCAATCAACCCATAATCCGACTTGATATGAACATCTGTGCAACAATCGATAATTATTGTGATTTGTGCAGCTATCCCATAAAGGTTCATTAGAATCTTTCAACAGATCAAAAACTTGGTTGCGTATGCATTAGGTTCTTATTCTATGATTGGCCATTGACTGACATTATCTTGGTTCATTCTCATTGCATCCATAACCATATTCTTGTAAAGATTACTGAACTTCATGCACGTTGCTAGCACTAGAATTTGACGCACCCATCCTTCCTACCATGCTCTCCTTACTCACAAATAGTTCTCCATATGCATACCAACACATATAATCCTCCATGAACCCTTTATGTAGAAGATGCATCGTTACAACATCTTGATGAAGAAACTTTTATTCTTACACCTCCTATATGGACATCTAATACCACCTTCATTAAAATTTCTTGAAATAGATGTTGTGAAATTAATAAAACTCTGAACCCCATTACAATAATCCATTCTCCGCAATCCTTGAGGTGAATCTTGATACATCCATGAACGATCATCCATGACTTCTATCAAACCTCTATAAAACAATGATGACAACATGTATTAATTAACTACGTTAAGTAAATAAATTTGTAATAATATTAGTTTAGCTCAAGATTATCCAACTTAATTTCAAACTTCTCTTAAATATTCATTATCAATTATCTACATATGCACGTACAAATTTATACACATTAATTTACAGAAATTACAATAGACTCGTTAAACAAGCCATTATTTATTTCATCACAACACACCTAAGTCGGTAAATCGACATAAGTTTCAATAATTTAGAAACAAATATAATTTTACAAAATCTAAAACAAATAAGTACCAAATTATAAATCCATACATGTTTGAGAAAAAACAATAAAACAAGTAAACACCCAAAAAAAATACATATACTAAAAAAAATGCAATAATAAAATTGACATTTTAAAATTGTATTAAATTTAAAAAAGATATATTTACTAAAAATAAAAAATCCACAATAAATCAGAATACAAATGCTGAGACTAGAAAAGATTTTGTTAAAATAAGGGGGGATGTTTGGGGGGAGGGAGCTGGTTACTGGTTGTTAATGTTGGGAGGGTGGGGTTTAGATGCAAGGGGAGAAGAAGGAGAAATAGGGGAGGGTAGGGTCAATGGCCATGTCGTATATTAACTATTACCGATGCAATTACTGACAGAATATATCCATCTGTACATCCGTCGGTAATTCAGTCAGTGTTTTTGACACGTCACTGTACAGAGAACCCGATTTGAATCCGACTGTAAGTCCATCGGTAAACTTGTCCATAAAAACTTACACGTCATCACACAACTTATTTTTTTTATTCTTCATATTTCATCTGGGATTCCTTTAGTATTTATTGATGGAGTGTTTCTGTTGGTATATACCGATGGAGTTAGCGATGGAAACATTTATATCGGTAAATATCACCGCAAAATACCGATGAAAAAAACCGTCGGTAATTTCGTTTGTATTTGTTGAATTTCTGGTAGTGAAATAAGTCAGTTAGTATCTTGAAGAACATGATGTAAGAAACATAAGAGGTTGATAGTAAATATATAAATATTAAAAGATTTGTGGTGGAAGTATTATCCAATAATAGTGAACCATTTCAATTTATCTTTTTCATTCACATCCTTTTCTCTGTAATTTGTTTTTTCATTAATGTTTTTTTTATTACTTTGGTGTCAATATCACTATATTGGTTCAATTTTCTATAAATTTTCCTTACAACAAATAAACAAACCTACCCATATGAAAATTTGAGATTAATTTATTGATAGTTTTGTGTAGTATTTGTAGTTTGCTTGTATATTAAATGTTTTATAGCCTTTTCATAAATAATTTTATTGTAATGAAGTATGATTTATATGTTAGGGTTTGTTTGTGATTTGATGAAATGGAGTTTAGTTTTGTAACTTAGGTTGTTATATTGGAAGAATTGATGAGTTATTTAATAGGAACCAATTAAATTTTGTCAATTTCATTATAAAGTTTTAAATTTTGGGAATATTGATTTTTTATGGAATTAATAACAATTAAATGGAATTAATTTAGATTGAATAGGTTTGAATCAAACAAATAATAGATAATTAAATAAGTTTGAATTGAACAAATAATAGATAATTAGTTGGGTACCAATTACTTGTTGTTAATTTGATTTATTTAGTTCAGATTTTCAGGCAACATTGAATTTTTATACCAATGATAATTGGTTGTTAGATTTTTAATTATCAAAGTTGAATTTTAAATTGGTGGTTATATTATTTATAAATGTCGTTATCAATATTCTATACAAGTTTTTAAAGTAATGAATTATTATTCTTGGATGTATCGAGATTCACCCCAAAGATTATATAAGAAAGAATATTAGTGGAGGCAAAATTAGATGTTATGTGTAAAGTGTCAAAATAAAAAGTTTCATTAATCAAATGTAAAGATGACGCATCTTTTAAAAAAAAAGTTCGTAAAGAAATCCTTGTGTTAGTTTGCACACAGAGAACCCTATACTCCTTATGAGACCCTGTTAGAAAGGATTCTTGGAACAACATCTAATTTTAGCAACATACATAAAGTTGTAAATGATAATAATAATTGTTATAGGAGTATGGTGATAAATGCAATAAGAATTAATCTATAACTTGTATACAAAAAATTAAGATATTTTCAAATCACTCTTAAGTTGAAAAGTTATTTATGTCTCCAAAAGACAATTGAGCATATGACATAGTATCATTCATATAATACAATAGATGAAATAATGATGCACCATTCTAATGGTGAAGCATGTAAATAGTTTAATAAGGAGCATATTTTATTTTTAATGGAACCATAAAACATATATCTTGGGTTATGTACCAATGAGTTCAATCGTTTTAAATCCTTTGTTGCACCCTTTTCTTAGTAGCCGATCATATTAACAGTTTACAACTTACTCTCGGGGAAGTGTATGAAGCCATAATTAATGTTTCTGTCTACGATCATACCTTGTCCTTATTGTCCATGTAGGAATGTAGATGTTTACCTTTAATCGTTGATTGATGAGTTGAATCAATTATGATCATTTAGGGATTTGACGTATGATGTTTCAAGGAAATAAAATTTTCATGTAAACCCCTACGTAAAAGTAGTTGAAGGTAATCAGACTATGACGAGTAATAGAAACTTGGGATGAAAAGAAAAAAATAAATGCTGGAAAAAAAATACATGTGATGTTTAAATGGAAGGAATGACCTTCGTAATTAAATTTAAATGAGGACTAAGAAATTTAGTTTAAAACTCACAATGTTGGTGAAACTGGTAATGAGTTTTTATAGATAGGAGAATTAGAAAAAATTAAAATAAATATATTTTTATAATGAGAATATAACTCCAAAGAATTATAAGGAAAATGAGGAATAACAGTAAAAGCAAAATTACATGAAAAATTATTGGTGTAAACCCCGATTAAAAATTGATAATGTTACCATGAAATTGTAATAAATCCATAAATGAAATGATGAAAAAGGAAAAATTATTATATTTTGGAATAAGGAATCGGTCCCAAGGATTTAGTGGAATAAATATACAATCAATGCAAGGATGGAACATGAAAATTCAGTTTTTTGGTGTAAAATCACATACTGACTAGTTTTATTCTATCAAGCATAACTCTCAATTTGACTGTCAAATCTGGCTAAAATTATATGTGAAGTCTCTTGACATCTTTTTTACATTGGGTTAAAATTTGAGGATAATCGGAGATCAGGAACGTCCAAAAAATAAAAAGGCAATGATGGGTCAGTACAACTAACTAGAATTAAGGGAGCATTAGTAAGGGTAAAATGGTAATAGACCTACAAATTAAACCTTACCTATTGTGCAACTACTATTCATACATAACAACAACCATCAAGAGATAGAAGGACTCCATTCACGTCTCTCTTAAAAAAAACTCACTTGAGAAATTCTTCCAAAACTTGTGAGATTTGTCATAACTCATTTCTAGGTTATTCCCTAAATTCACCTTTTTCGTTCCAAAATAAAAAAATAAAATAAAGACTATCATTTTGGAAAAAGCAAGCTGGGAAGATTTCAAATGTAGAAAAAAATCAAGCTGTAATTTTGCATGGAATTGAAAGCCTATTTGTACCTCATTTTATTCAAAAATAGAGAGACAATGCAGATTCAAGATCAAATTAAATCATTATTGGATGAATTTGTATAAAAATTAAGCCCAAGAACATAATTAGATTTTTAATAGGCCAATTTGATTTAGTCATGGGCCAAATTAAAGTTTAATTATGTTTAAGAATTAAACATTTTTTTCTAGGTTATTCCCTAAATTCACCTTTTTCTTTGCAAAATTAAAAAATAAAATAAAGACTAGCATTTTGGAAAAAGCAAGCTAGGAAGATTTCAAATGTAGAAAAAAATCAAGCTGTAATTTTGCATGAAATTGAGACCCTAATTATACCTCATTTTATCCAAAACTAGAGAGATAGTGCAGATTCAAGGTCAAATTAAATCATTATTGGATGAATCTGTATAAAAATTAAGCTCAAGGACATAATTAGATTTTTAAAAGGTCAATCTGATTTAGTCATGGGCCAAATTAAAATTTAATTATGTTTAAGAATTAATTTAGGTTCAATTGAAGGATTTAATTAGGTGTAAGAACTTAATTATACTTTAAATGGGTCAAATTAATTTTATTAGGGGGTTTAATTGGTGAAAAATTAAGTTTGGAAGCCCAATTTAAGTTAAATTAAAGAAATTCACAGCCAGAGACCATTATGGAAATGTGTCGAACTCTGGGGACCTAATTGCTTAAAATCAGGGGTGAAATTTAAGAGATTTGAAAGTTTAATGGCCAATTAGGGGTGAAACTGAAAAATTCAAAATCAAGGACCAAAATGAAAAAAAGGCGCTGAAATTGAAGTTTGTTAGGGGAAAAATTGAACAAAATTAAAAGTTTGAAGCCAATTAGGGGTGTAATTGAGAGAAATTAGAAATCAAAGGACTAGTATGAACTTTTCTAAAATGGCAATACTTCAGGGTTGACTGTTCATCTTCTTCTTTAGATTTTCACTAGAAAAGATGCTTAGTTGGCTACCTTTTCAAGGCATTTATTGCTTTATCTCTCCATCAAATTTGACAAAACTTGCACGAAAACAATCGCCTAACATCTGACTATACCCTAGTGTGATCCGCTCTGGCTGACTGACACCACAGTAACTGTGACATCGCTCCAAAGTGGTCAACCCGACCAACTCTTATCTGCAACAAATCTGATAGCCCATGATAGCCACTTTGAACCAATAGTTGAGATCCTTCCAGGTTGAATCAAGGGCTAAGATTTGACACTATTAAAAAAAAAATGTTTCTCTTCTACCCCCTATAAATAGAGGAGGATTTCATGGCCTGAGGGAGGAGATAATCGAGTCCAAAGTTGGCCAAAAATCAGCCTCCCCTAGTTTTTCCTTCCCTGACCAACAATTCTCTCTTTTCTTTCTCGCTCTTAGTCGCCTTTTTCAGCCACCACCACCTCACCAACAATGTGAATGTTGGTGGCCTAGTACCCTTGCAACTCCATTTCCTTGTTGGTAATAAGGGTAGCCACCGTGAGCTTCCTCCCTTCTTCCTTACACAATAATCTCTACAAACTTCTTTTCTCCACCAACCAACACAACAATCGTCAACTACTCCACCAACACCGCCACCAACATCACGTCGACCTCCCATCACAACCAGCCAGACCATTGACAACACCCTTTAGCCCAAGTAGCCTCCCACTCTCTTCTCCTTTCTTCTTCTTCTTGATTATTTCTGCTGCTATTGCGTGCAAAATTCATTCTACATGCAACAGCTGAAATAATTAACATGGTTGCTAGGACAAGCTAGCAACCATATGGACTGTGGGTCGGACCTATTTCAACCCAACCTAGCCTAAAAACAAAGAGGCCAGACCTGTAGGACTGATGGAGGCCCACCCCGGCTGGGTCTGGCCAGGTGGTCCGTCAACCCAACCCAGCCCAATATAATAATAATAATAATAATATATTATTATTATTATTATTATTAAAAAAATGAAAAATTACAAAAAACTTCTATAGATCATTTGAAAAATTTATAATTTTCTCGCATGTTTTCTATCAATTTTCTATAATATTGGGTTGTATATTTACACTGTAAGATATGGATCCGATATTAAAATTCCTGATTTTCTCCGAAATGTTTCTTAATTTTTTTTCAAAAATTTAAAAAAATATAAAATCTTTTAAATTAATTTCCCCTTAAAAAAATATTTTTCTTTCATGCATACATCCAAATCCTAAAGGTTTTCCAAGCGTGTTTTCATAATTTTTTTTTTGCATCTTTCTCATATTTTAAAAATGCAAAAAATAAAATAAAATATCATAACTAGTTTATGATTATCTGTCAGGATTTGACCAAAATATCAGAAACCCTTCACCAATTATTTTGTTCATTTTATATTACGGTGTAGAAGTAGACTTTAATATTTGAGGGTGTAAATCTATACAATAGAGTAAACCATCAGGTATTAAAGATACAATGTGAAAAATAAATACGAAGCTAAAATTTAGCCATTAGAACGGTTAGGATTTAACCCAATAAGATAGAGATTTCCTAACGAAAGGGGATCTGCCTTGGACCTTAGAAAAAGACTAACAAGTAGAAACTTGACCTAAGAAACAATCAAACAACAATGGAACTTACCTTAGGTAGGGTGCACTTAGGGTGATGCGTCTTCCCTTTGCACAACTAGTCCCTTACTTAGACTCGCGCAAACCATAGGTTTTCTAATAACCTTAATACTAGGTGTCGCCTTTTGAACCTTATAATCATAATTTTATGATTAAACACAAAACTCTTTCCTTTCCCAACACCACTTTCTAGGAGGTACATTAAAGCGCGCTAGTCTCAATGTCACCCCGCGATATGATTGTGACTCCATAGGAGACCACCTTATTTGGTTGGACTCAGTTTTGATTGTTTGCCTATTTTTTTTGTTCTGTTTAATTTTAGCTTGCATTTTTATTTCTTTAACATGCATTTTTGCTTCCTGTTCATACATAAGTACACCGAGTGTGGATTAATGCCCTCATGCATTTTAATTTCACAAATAAACCCAATTCTAGGTTAGGTGGGGAGTAGTGGTTTGCCTCATGCTTTTAGTTGGGGTTTAGATTTGTGAAACATCAAACTATGAATTGAGTGTTTACTTGGTAATAACGGTTACATCATGCCCCAACCATTCCTTGTAAACCCCTATATGTATTGCCTTCACGTAAGGTGATCAATGGGTAGTTCATAGATTTTTTGAGACCAGGTAAAAAATTTACCCTCATGTAATAGCCTAGAAATTAAGAAAAATCAAAGAAGGAGAATATTGAATTAGAGATAGAAAGTGAAAAAAGAAGAGGAAAAAAGGGAGGGATGTGGAAAATTTTGACTGGTTGAAACTCGAAGCTAAGAATATTACTTGGTAAGGAGTTCGAAACCTAACATAGCAAGCTTATATGAAAAGGAAGGCAATTAAGGTTGAATTCATGAATTTTATGTTGGGTTTTATAGTAGAAATTTTAGGAAAATGCAAATTGATTGTAGATTAAGCCAATTGGGTTAGATTAGGTTGTGAAGGGTACTAAATTAGGAATAAATAATGAAGAAAACTAGGGTGTCCCTAAAGGCTCAATGGCTAGCCAATACGAAACCAAATTGCATGTGATGAATTTGTATTTCTTAAAGCGTAATGATGATTTATTAATGTATGTGCGAGGAGAATGAATACATAATATGTCATATATGAGATAAATTAAAGAGAATTTGCATCCTTTTTTGTTGTACATGTTTCAAAAAAGTAGGAGTAAGGATAAAAATTAGGATTTATAAATGTAAAATGGTTTAATATTTGTATAAATTAATGATGAATTTTTTAAGGAATAAATGGATTCTTTATGTCTTTTTGGAAGGAAATGAAAGTTCAATGTAAGTTGAATCATAAATGATGGTTAAGTTGAAAGAAAACCACTTAGTATATTATTATATAAATGTACATGGAATGAAAAATAATGTGGTATACTTGTGGATCCAGGGGAGGCTATGAGAGCTGTGCAGCAGCAATGAGGTATTATCATAACTTCAACATCAGGTAGCTGTCGAATACTTTAATAATTTTGTTAGGTAATGGTATTAGTGCCTGATAATGGGCAAAAGAACTAGTTTTTATGGTAATGAGACTAGTTCCCACTAATGGATAGAGGAACTAATTTTATCAGTAATGGATGAAATAACTAGTTTCCAAGTGATGGGACTAATGCCTAGTAATGGGGCAAAGAAATTAGATATCTAATGAAGGATTTATTGCTTGAAAATGGGCAGGGAGATTAGTCTTTCAGTAATGGGATATTTTTGGATAACAGTAATATGAGTAAATGTCGAAAGATGTAAGATTATGCCCTAAAAAGAGGTTAATAGTTAAGCTAACCGGGGGTTTAAGTTGAATTAGAAGGAATTTGACCGATTTATAAAAAAAAGAACTAATTGAAATAGATAAAATATAGTGGAATTACATAATTAAGTTGTATTCTTATGTGATTAATTTATGTAACAACTTGATTTTATTAGGTAATAATCAATTTCAGGTACCTCTCATCAACGAGCGGAATGATATGGTTTTTTAAGGAATACTTTTGCTAAGATATAATGAACAAGTAATCAGTAATCCTTTTGTTTTGTAATCTAGGAATGTAACTAATACTAACCTTATTGTAGGATATATTACTATACTTAAACATCTTTGTAGATTTCTAATAATTTATCAATTCTTTTATTGTATTAAAATTATAAATGCATATGGTTATACTTGGCCACTTTTATATGAATTGATTACGTGTGCATATATATATATATATATCTCATGTGCAAGAAATATAATAGTGGACTATGATGAATGAAACATTAGAAGTTGAGGTTGGAAGGTGTTCTAGTTTGATGACTAGATGACTCCAGGATAATTGGACAACCTTTGAGATGTGTATTAATGAGAATTAATGTGAAATAGGAATTAGCTGATAACTTGGGATCTCCTAATATAAAGAAGACTCTGCTGAAATTTTAATAGAAATGTCGTCAATTTCACGAGGAAGATCACATAATTTATACTTTAGTTCATAATGAGAAAATATCACTTTACCATTTGAAAAATATCACATAATTCATTTCAGGATAATTATTAGAAATTTATGTAATTAAATCCCTACTTACTTTTATAGGTCTAAAATTGTGATCCCTTATACTAATTACACTCTAGTTCTTAATTTCTAAAACTTATTTATAGTCAAATCATACGTGATAATCACTCAAATTTAATTTCTTATCAATGATTATTAACGTGTGCAACCTAATAGACTCCTGATAGGTTGATTTAAATATAAATTATAGTCTTATTTAAAATAGGATTAGATAAAGTAAACAATTTAACTTATTGTTAATTCAATAAATTGATTGATTTATATTTGAAAGTTAAGTTTAATTTCAAGCACCGTGTCACGATCTCTCATATATTATATAAGTTATGTGGTTTAACTTAGCTTCTTATTGACTAGTTTTTGTAATGTAACTATTATCCGTTTATTTGGAATGTTATAATCTAGACATTTGAGCATATGCTTTGTCAAATTATATTTGTTTTCAACATGATAGTTATTGATACTTTGAATATGATTTGAAACTCATTTCAAATCTTCTTCCATTTTACCTCAGTATTTCATAATCAAAACTATAATTTTAGAGCATATGGAACAATTTCCATAATTTAACTAGAATGATGAATACTATCTTGGTCATTCAAATATCATCCTATAATTTATTCTATATCTAATTAATGTCCATTTGTTATGTTTGTTTAAGATAACATCTAGTTAGGTGAAAACATAACATTTCATATCTAAGATAACCTAGTGATCTCAAGTCTAAGGATTACTTATCCAACTACTGTGTAAGTCTTTCCATAGACATGAATAATGTTTCAATATAAAATCTTTATACTGGTCAATTCAGTATACTTGTCATTAAATATGCATCTATATATTTAGTTTAAGGTATCCCTCACAAAGAAAAGAACATAATATGTGTTGGTTTTAACAACTTTGATTAATGTCCAGTCTTAATAGAGAATTAACAAAAAATATTTAGGAACAATGCTTTGATGCAGTAGGAATTCTCATAATTATAACTATTTTATAATTTTATTTACAAAATATTTTTGTCATAAGAATTTTATCTTTACTCTACACTTAAATTAAGATTAAAGATAAAAAAATGTCTTTACAAGATTATAAATAAAATATATCTATTGCCTATTACATGAGTAAAGTCACTTCCACATGTAATTACATGGTTTGTTATAGGACATATACACCGACAATCTCCTACTTGCACTAAATTCTCTTTCAGAATATTCCATTTATGTAACATGCTTTTATCCTATTCAATGATGTTATCATTATTAGCCTTACTCAAATCATAACCTGGCTTGATAGTAAACACTCATGCAATGTTTGATAATTTACTATGAGTTATGCATCCATCCTATAATAGTTCGCCAGAATCTTTCAAAAGTTTTAAAAACTTAGCTTCATCTACATTTGGTTCTTAATATAAAGGGATATTACATGAACCTTCACCTGAATAACTATGATTTATTCTCATTACATCTACTACCATACTTCTATAAGGATTATTATTATTATCCGTAAATCCATGTATGCTGGTAGAACTAGGAGTTAAGTCAACCATCCATTTTGACATAGTTTTGTGAGGAATTTAGGGTTATTTGTGTGCATACTAACATAAGTATTTTTCGACGAATGTTTTTTTTAAGTAGATGCATCATCATAATATCTTTGTTGTAAAATATTTTATTCTTATACTTCACATGTGGACATCTAAATTTGCCTATACTAATATTCTTTGGTTTAGAAATTATGAAATTAATAAAACCTTCAACCCTTTGATGTTAATCTTGTGTATACAACCCTTCAAGTGAATTTTGATATATCCAAGAAAAAAACTATAAAACACTTAAATATAAAAGCAAACTACAAGAAATTTAAGTAACTTAACCTAAATTATAAATGGGTTATAAAAAATAAATGGGGTTGCTTACTTTATATATCAAAGATTCACAAAAAAATTCAATGATCGATATTGACACTACTGATAGATATAGATAATCAATGCTAGTGGATTGGGGATAAAATGGGGGGCTGCTGGTAATTTTTTGGCAAGAGGAGAAAGAAAAAGAAGAAGAAAAATGATATAGATAATTGATGGGAAGAACTGTCGGTTATAACTTATTTACATTTGTCAATGAAAATATTCTGTTAATAAATGAAGATGTATAAAATTACCGATATAACTACTGATGTATTTTAATTGATTTCTTTTTAGTATTTTACTTCGTTGGCAATTTGATCGGTAATTATTGATAAAATGTAATATGTCGTTATTTGTTTTAGGAAACTACCAACAAAAATTCTCTGTCACAAATTCCATTAGAAACTACCGATAGATTGTTTTCGGTTGGTTTTTGTATTGTTTTTTCTCAATTTTCTTTTAGTGATCTCTAACTACTCTTTTCAATTCATAAAGTTTTTGTTTTTTTTTTTTTGTTTTAAGTTTGCAGACATGATCATTTGGATATAAATGACTATCAAAGTTGGCTATTTAACATAAACATCTTCCACGACATAACAATTGAAAAATACATTTTCACATCCATTTAATAGAACTTGAACTTACGAAAGGAAGCACAAGCAAGGAACATCAGAATTGTTTAACCTAACAATGAGTGTAAATCTATTCCTTCTTCTTCTTGGTTAAACATACAGGTGATTATTCCTCAGTATTGGTTAGCGATATATCCTTCGTAGCTTCCTCTTTTCAGTTTTACATTTATAAACATATTCATGGATGCTGTAATAGGGTCTCTCGTGTTTTAGCTAATATGGAGGGGGAGGTCTTCTTATCAATTAATCATACTGATGGAAGAAATCCCAATAGCTGTAACAGCTATGGCCTTAGACGATATGAAATTCAGCACTTTATCAAAAAGAAATTAAATAATCCAATAGAGAAAGCAAAAGCACCATAAAAGGAAGAGATTGACAAAGATAAAAATAAATTTATTGTTTTAGAAGCTATTAATTAATTTAGTTCAGCAAACCGCTTTCCCTTGGAGGTCCAAGATAGGAATTTTTATTTTATTTCCCCCCTCCAAGAATAAAATAACAAATGATGCTGCTTTTTCCGTTCCATTTTCAATCATGTCACCATAACCAGTGCACTATCGTATTATAAAGTAGAAAAGATTTCGTAATGATGGCATAATGAAGCCGTCATGCCCTCTATTTTTGCAATCTTTACAAAATGAATTTTGCTAAATATTGATTTTAATGGAAGAAGAGATTACAGAAAGAGATGAAGAGATTGGAAAGGACATAATTAAGCAAATACAAAGACTTATATTTCAAGCAATTTGGATATACAATGGCGCTACACACACACACACACACACACACACAGAGTTGTTGGCTATGGTACTCTATGCATTCAGCCCTAGCTAGATACTACTATGCAGAGACTATTGAATTAAAGGACTAATTAAGCTAGGAATTTAAGGATGCTAATGCACATCACAATCTTGATCATATGAACAGGATTAATGGAAATCACCTAGCTGACTCGGGCATTTACATGTTATAGTTACCAAATAATAATGCTTCATATGCAATCTATATATGTCCATGCTCTTTTTGTTTGTTCCTTAATATGAGCACCCACCCATTCGACATGACATCAACATTCCATGTTCTATGCTTTCCGTTCTTCGTTCGTGTTTTGAAGAACATGACCAATCCCAGGGCTGTGACCCGGTACTGTAGGTTGGAAATCATCTGTGACTCCTGTGACTGAATGTTCAATGCTGGAACCCTTTGAGGCAGTAATTTCATTCTTATCTGCTGATAACGTATGGCTAATACCACGGCTGTTACCATTCGTCTTTGGTTTGGATGCTGTGACAGAATCTCCGGAACTGGAGCTAGTACCAGGCGCCTTTGGGTCAATATCTTCACTGTCATTCTCTGAAAAAAGATGGCCAATCCCAGGACTGTGGCCTGGTGTTGTGGGTTTGAATGCTGTACCAGAACGTTCGATACTCGAGCCAGGTGCCTTTGGAGAAACTTCCTTATTGTCATCATCATTGGCAAGAGCATGGCCAGCCCCAGGACTGTGACCTGGTGTTGTGGGTTTGAATGCTGTACCAGAACGTTCGATACTAGGGCCAGGTGCCTTTGGAGAAACTTCCTTATTGTCATCATCATTGGCAAGAGCATGGCCAGCCCCAGGACTGTGACCTGGTGTTGTGGGTTTGAATGCTGTACCAGAACGTTCGATACTAGGGCCAGGTGCCTTTGGAGAAACTTCCTTATTGTCATCATCATTGGCAAGAGCATGGCCAGCCCCAGGACTGTGACCTGGTGTTGTGGGTTTGAATGCTGTACCAGAACGTTCGATACTAGGGCCTGGTGCCTTTGGAGAAACTTCCTCATTGTCATCATCATTGGCAAGAGGATGGCCAGCCCCAGGACTCTGACCTGGTGTTGTGGGCTGGAAATCATCTTCGAAATGAGTGAGAGAATGTTCATTGTTGGAGTTAGTCCCTATTGTCTTTGGATGCCCAACACCAGGACTAACGCCCGGTGTTGTTGGCCGAAAACCATCCTTATAAACAGCAGCAGAATTGCCGAAGCTTGGGACTGCAGGATGGGGCATTTCTTTTCTGCCTGCCTTGGAATGGTGAACACTAGGATTGTGAGTAATTGGGGGTGCAGGTAGAGAAACTTTCTGGTTCTTTGCATTGTTGTAGTGTGATTTGGTATTCAAACCCTGCTTGGTCACATCTTCTATGGAATCCTTTCCAACGGAAACAAGTTCCTGCTTATTCGTTGACTTGATTGGCCTGCCTTCAGTGAACAGAATTTGAAAGCAGGTAATAAGTGCAAGAATAAATAGAGCACATTTACATGTTTCCGCCATAATCAACTAGAGTAGGAAAGGAAGTGAAGGTTTTGTTGTATGATAGTACGAAATGGCTCGAGGAACGATTGAAGTTGCTACAAGGAGTAGTAAAGCTGATTAAGGTTCAAGCCACCACATTGAGAATAAGTCTTTCATTGTTGGTGGTATTTATAGCCATAACAGGTACGCGCCTGTGGAAATCCTCACCTCATAAACAATGTTTGTGGTCCTCAGAAGATTATCAATTTGGACGGTTTGTATGGTGAAGGGTCCTCACAAGATTGACTATCTTACCGATTTTTTCCCAACTTCGCACGTCGCACTCACTACCACTGCTGTTTATAATTATGTAGTGCTTTTGTTTTCTTTCCTTTTCGATATTGCACTTACTTTTGTAATCAAAATTAGATTTTGCTGAATCTGAATTATTGAAGGATTAGAAATATATATCTTGTTCTCGTTCACAAGAGGAAAGGAAGAGTAGCAGGATTTACTTCAACGATCAAACAAACTATTTGAAGATAGTTTTGTCTATATTGATGAATTTATATGCTGAAATTTTTCATTATTTATGGAGGAGCAAGACTATCTCGTATACCTTCAAGTCAGTAGTTAACTCAAGCTCTTTTTTATGATATATATATATATATATATATATATATATATATATATATATATATATATATATATATCGAAATGTAAACATATATATATATTAAAAATAAAAAAAATACAAGGCTGAAAAACTAACAAGTTTAATATACAAAAATATATATATATAAAAAAAAACAGGCTCTTTAACTAAAAATAAACATCCATGTCCATCAAAAT
>Ga0325405_1000803_pt1 | contig 30644 bp, 9 predicted proteins | sample PopdelMetagenome_21_FD_205663 | JGI IMG/M metagenome (GOLD analysis project Ga0325405, IMG submission 205663) | Populus deltoides microbial communities from Bellville, Georgia, United States - Xylem-Control-R2 | ecosystem: Host-associated > Plants > Phyllosphere > Stem > Wood/Secondary xylem... | reverse complement strand
GTAATAATAATAATAATAATAATGATATCAATGATAATAATAATAATAATACTAATAGGGATTACTATTATTAATAATGATAATTCTAACAACAATAACAACGACAACAACAACAACAACAATAAGAGCAATAATAATAGTAATACTTCTTTTTTTATATCGAAATGTAAGAATATATTAAAGATAAAACATATACAAGGCTGGAGAACTAGTGAGTTCAATATACAAGAATTTAGAAAAAAGGAACATGCTCCCTAACTAGGAATAAACATCCAGGCTTGCAAAAAATACAGATAACCAAGCAAAAAATGAGCTTGGTTAGATTAGGAACCTAAGCAACAATAAGGTGCCCAACCTAACCAAAAGCAAAATAACAGTATAAAATCAACTAGTATTGCTGAGAGGCTACCAGCTCATAAATCCTGAACAATGGGTCATGCTGCATCAAAGCAGGCATAAAGGGAACCTCAGCATTGCACATGCAAAAAAAAAAAACTAGTAGATATGAAGCACACCCTTTTAACAAGTCGAGAAGAGCAAAATCCTTAAACATTGCCAACATAATAGAGGCCTGACGACCAATATGGATGGTAATGCTTATTATTATTATTATTATTATTATTATTATTATTAGTAGTAGTAGTAGTAGTAGTTATTCATCATTCAATGTTAAATTTGCTAGGGTTTGAGTTTTATTGTTTTTTCATTTATGGTACTTCTGATCTAATGATCGAGGTTATGTGTTTGAAAAATTGATGTTGCCTACTATTCTCATTTTATTTTTTTTCCTTATTGTTTTTTATTTACTTTCTCATTTCATCGTTCAACACTGATTTTTTAAATAAAACAAGGCTTTGTGGTTTTTCTTTAAATCTTACTCTATCGGGTTAACTCATTCTCATAATTTGAACCACAAGTTTTGCAGGTTAACACGAGTTAGTTCGCCTCTTTTTTTTAGCTTACATATCTATCACGCTAATTCAGATTAACTCGATCTTGATTTCTTTCTTTATTTTTTTATCCTATTACATAATTCCAAAGGTTTTTTCCCCCATGTTATCATAGATTGTTTTCTTAAAAAAAAAAAATTGATCATTTACTATCATTATCAATTTTTTTATTGTTTAATTAAAATAAAACAAACATATTTAAATCTCTACTCTATCGGGTTAACTCATTCTCATAACTTGAGCAACAAGTTTTGCAAGTTAACACGAGTTAGCTCGCCCATTTTTATCTATCTTACATATCTATCACGCTAATTTGGATCGACTCGCTCTTGATTTCTTTCTCTATTTTTTATCCAATTACATAATTCCAAAAGTTTTTTTCCCCATGTTATCATGGTTTTTTTTTTAAAAAAATATTTGATCATTTATTATCATTATCAATTTTTTTATTGTTTAATTAAAATAAAACCAACATATTAAGACCAGACAATGATATAATTCAATTCATTTTTTTTTATTTACTTAAAATGAGCTTGTAATGCCTAGACATCATCTTTTTCATGGAGAAAAATATGGAATCGCAGCATAGCGCAAGCCCAAATCTAGTTTAGTAACTACTTTAAAGTTGAAACTTGAAATTTCTTCTTTGACCCTCTTGGATGCTATTAAATTAAAAGAAACTAAAAGATCTATTTGTTTTACTAGAGACGAAACACTTTAGATGTAATAGTTCTCTGCAATTTTTTTATCGTTTGATTTTTTATTTTCGCTCAACCTTTTTATCTTTTCAATTTGATCCTTTTATATTGAGATGATTTTTATATGGTCTTGATGATTTATTGCACTTTACTTGGTATGGAGTTCTCACAGCATTTTAGGGGGGGGGATCTTGTGCTCGGTTAATGCTTAGTTTAGATAAATAAAATTTAATTTTATTAATTTAAAATAATTTAACCTTTAGAGACTGAATTTGAAAATAAAACAAATATTCAACCTTTTTTTTTTCAAATCAAGGACTAAATATTCAACCATGTTTTACTAGAGACAAAACACTTTATATGAGAGAGAAGATTAGTTGGTTTCCCATAATTCAACAAATAACAAGTTATTTTTTTGGCGTCAATGGGTGTCATTTAATAAGAGGAGTTACATTATATCATTTTTATCCCTCCATCTATTGCAAAAGGTGTATTGGGTCTCTGAAATATATTTTTTAATCAGGTTAGTTTATTTTTTTTAGAGAGGTTGAAGATTGATTTGAGCTTACTAACGTGTTCTTTGATGTGCCTAAAATGTATTCTAGGTTTTTTTCTTGTGAGAAAAGGGTTGAAAAGTGGGTTTTCTTTATTGAATAGGTCGGGATTTAACTTTTCAACCACTTGAGATGATTGGTGATCATAGTAGAAGGCAACATAAGAAGTTGTCTACACTATGCAGCGTTGCCTTCTTTGTTTTTTTCCATGTAAAAAAATGGGCAGATGACAGGATTGCAGGCCCATGCACGTCTAGCCTTCTTTCATATAGACTAGACCCAAACATCTTGACTCTATTTGTAAAGGCCATGATTTTCTTTGATTTAAATTCATTAAAATTAAGTTATTTAAAATATATTTATGATGTTATTTCATTACATGTTGTCAACCTTTTTTTGTTGTTTTTTTTTATGGATTATGGTATTTTTTTAGATATGATTTATGTTCAACCTTTCATGATTTTTTTGTTTAATTTTATTGATTTTCTATTCTCCACATGTCTTTGAAAAGAAATTAAAAGAAACCTCACGACAATGCACAGGTGGTGTGTTATTCTTATGTATTCGTATGTAGAAATTATCAAAGCATTATATTTTTTTATTAGAAAAAAATGAAAGGATGCCTTTGTCACGCGGGGAATCACAGGCATCATATTTGGTGTCTCTCTACGGAAGATATACTGACTACAGCTATCATGAAAATGTTTAATTTATCTTTTGGTCCGCGAATCTAAAGTATTTCAAAATAAATGTTTAATTTTATTATTTCTACATAACTGGGCCTTAAAAGATTTTCAATAAATGAGTAAACATTGGCTCAAGATTTACTGTTATGATAGTAAATAGCTGTATGGCCGGCGTCTAATTACTACAAGATGCTAACACAGAGGAGAAGGAGTTGGAAATCAGACTGATAAGCCACGCCTAGTTTCTCAGAATTCCTGTTCAAGGTAACAGTACTTCAAAATGGACTGGTAAATATGGATGTGTGCTCTATGTGGGTGTATTTGCTAACTCAAAATGGGGTCTAAGGGTTTTTGTTTCTTGATTCTTGAACGGAAATTAAATACATGGAATTTTCTGCATGATAAAAAATAAAAATAAAAAAAACTAATGACAAGATAGAGCACTGAGCACGAACTCATCATTCCTACGTGAAAATGGGGTTAGCTTCGTAACATGGCTGTTCTCTAATTAACATGATAATTGCATCCTAGTTAAACAAAAAGAATGGTAATCAAAGTCTATGATGGAAGATTTCAATGGGTTGGTAAAAGGAAGTCGAGCTATAAGCCAACTAATTATGTCTCTTAATTAATCCCCTTTTGAACGCAATAAAATGAGATAAGCTAGCTAGCTAATTTAGGGTTACCAATACCCTTATAATTACTCGTCGAAACTCAACTGTCATCGGTACCTAAAATAATGTGTTTTCCTTCCACTATGATTACATGAAATTTGTTATAATTACTCCTATTATAAAACCATAAATATCCTCGTGTGAAAAATATTTATTCATGACTCACGCATAAAAACAAGTGCTGGGTCATATTGCATATCTGAAAGAAGGAATGACAAAACAATTATCATGGACATTTAATTGTTTTAATTGGGCTCTTGGGGTGCTATGCATTTAATTATAGATAGTAACTACCCTTATTAACCAGTACTGAAAATGAGTAAAAACAGATATAAAAGATGGTTTATGATAAATATATAAAAATATTATTATTATTATTATTATTATTATTATTATCATCACCACCATAATTATTACTAATATTATCATTATTAGTAATAATAACAACATTTCTATTAATATTATTATTATTTTAACAACCATAAAAAAATCAATATAATTGAAAAGGGAAACAATAAGGAATCAATGATTAAATTGAAAATAAACAAAATTTCAACAAAAGAAAAATGACTTAAAAAACAGCAATCAAAATTTAAAGGTCTGAATTCAAAATAACAAAAAAATGAGGACCATAATGCATTTATAGAGGTAGGAGAGAGAATTGAAGGAAAGAAAAAAAGAAAGGTTCATCGGCGATACACCAGCCAGATTTGGAGCACATGTGCCCTATAATAAAAAAGGAGACAACAAGGAATAATTTGAGACGGTAGATGACCATTTTTTACAATCAGAAACCGTTGCACGTGCCGTCCAAAATGCACGGCGGTTCCAACACGTAAGTGCGTGCTCTGCACATGCTAACAATTTTTTAATAAGAAATTGTTATTTTAATGATAAATTATGCAACTACCATCAACCAAACTTACAATTAACAAGAAAATCAGGGCTAAAAGACCAAAATACTCCTGACAACAATGAATTAAATGTCTTGCTTTATTTGTGTATAAAAAAGAAACACTGAGAGTATTTTAGTTATTTTATTATTTATGAAAACACTGAATGAACAAAAATATCACCAAACAAACAAGTAATAACTTATGCACTATATAATAATACCAAAATACCCATAATTGAATACATTTATTTTTTTTTATGGGAATGAAAAAATGGCCAGGACACTATAATGATGAATAGAAAAATATATAAGGAGGCTACGGTGAATATTATTAATATATTTGTTATTCCCACGTAGTGAACTGGTGGTTCTAGCAAGTATTTTAGGGGTTGACTTGGTACCTAATGCCATAGTGATGTTTAAATGGTGTTTCAATCCAGCTCTGTTGGGCAAAATGATTAAAGCCATTCTCTATTTCTAGTATGTCAAAAACCATATCATTCTGCTACAAAAAAAGGATTTCTTCGAGCCGTTTCGGTATTTGAAAGAAAGAAAAAAAGGGTGGGAAGTTAACTTCAACATCACATTTGTAAGATTGCGATACGAAGGTTTTTGTTTTGTAGTCATCAAAGGGATATGGAAGCGCAACAACCACATCTAAATGATGTTCCTTCACATTGCAGTACTGCATGTGATGCCCCCCATTAAAGCAAATATATGGGCTTGCAAATTAATTATACGTGTCTTTGTGCATGTATTAACCTTAATATCAAAACCTTAATTTCCTACAATAGATGAGAAAATATTCAATCCCTTCTCATGATGAACATCAGCATAACCACACTTGATACTTGCCCATTGGGTTTGGAATTTGTCATTAACATCATAAGTGTGCTCATTTCATATGTTTGATGATGGAGTTTTGATCCAATTTTCAAACCTAACCACCTTACTCTTTATATCCTATCTCTCGAGCCACTGAACTTAACTTCCAAATTAACACCCCCTTAAAATAAGTAAGTAAAAAAGAGGGTTGACACTGTTTTTTGATAAAATATGGCAATAGACATAAAGTAGAGTGGGATAAAAGTCTAAGAAAGTGAGTGGTGCTGAGCATATAATATTTGAGAGAGGGGGCCATGGCTTCCCTCCTTTTGGCCCTCTTTTGTGTATTGGTTTGTGGGTATTGTTAAAAGCACAATGTGTATTATCTTTCTTAGTGCGTATTGTTTTTAACTTTCCAAGCATGGATGTTTTTGTTGGAGAACCCACAGTCAAATTAATGGCTCTATGGTTTCATGCCCGCGCAAGTTCCCCCACCAAGAATCAAGAATCTTCCTATATATTAATGCATGACCATTTTTGAAGGGATTTTATTTCCTTAACTCTTCCTCTCAAGGGAAGTAAATTAATTTATTAATTGGAAACGTCAGTCAATGCTAGCCTTATAGGTGGCTCATCTTCATGCATCTATCGGCTCGATCAAAACTTTTCCTTTTGTTTAGTTATAAGTATGATCAATAAACTAGATTTCATGGCAGAAAACACGAGAAATAACCTTGATTTGTTTAGATGAAAGCCACTGCTCTTTATTGTTATACTCCAATAAAAATCACTAAAACAATTGGTTTATATTGGGTCCATGTGTCATGATGTATCACATTGTTGATGTATCAAGAGCATTAATCATGCCTCCATCAACCTTTAATTAATGGAACAGCACAAACCAATCTAATTTATTGTCGTGAATCATGGAAGTAAAGCGATCATCAAGACTCAATAAACATCAAATCAGATGGTAACAAATGGGTAACTTATGTTCATGCATTGATCCATATCGCCTTCAAACATGGATGATATTCCACTAGGAAACGAATATGCAACTGATCTCATAGTAAATGTTATGTATTGGCGCTTTACATGGAATCATCAATTAATTTTATCTTCTCGGTGGGTGCGGTGCTACTAAGCCTTGAGCTTGCATCAAAACAAACTCATACCTTTTCTTTCTTTTTAGTTTGTTATAAGTGGTCGATCCACCATTGTCGTGTCATTGCTAGATATCTCGATATTACACTCAAGAAAGCAACAACGTTTAGGTGGGTGATCAGAAAGTAACTCCGTTCTTTCATTTGCAAAGATTGGTTTTACAACCATCTTCTGTTTTCATCCTAGAAAAGGAAAGAAAAAAAAAACACCTTCACCATGCTCCTTTTCCATTTAGGTTGTATTTATTTTTACATTTTAAAAGTGTTTTTGAAAAAAATTAAAATTTTTAAATTTTTTTCTTTACTTTAAATTAATATTTTTTTTTATAGATTTTTTAATGTGTTGATGTCGAAAATAATTTTTTAAAAATAAAAAAAACTTTATTTTGATGTATTTTCGAGTGAAAAACACTTAAAAAAACCCGCTACCACACTTCCAAACACCCTCTAATCCGTGAAGGCTGGACCAAATTTTGTTGTGGAGTTAACAAAACCATTAAAAATATAGGTCAAATAGTGAAATATCTGTTTGTTTTTCAATCTTTTTTCTTTCAATTCAATTCTTCTACAGCCTAGTTACATGAAATTAGATTCCAAATTATCATATAAATACATAATTAAAAGAAAAATGATTGAAAAGTAAAACACAGAGAAAATTCATGTCTCATGTCGAATTCACGATAATCTTCATTTCGATCCAAAAATTCATTTTATTTATTTTTTAATCCTTGATTTTGAGAGATAAAAGAGAAAGATGCCTGAAATGGTGAGGAGAGAGAAATTTGTAGGTTAGGCCACTTTTTGGCAAAAACAAAACTCATTGTTCTTAATGTTAGCAAGTTCATTTCAAAGAATAAAAGCTTGATACTGGTTTTTTTTTATAAAAATAAAATCACCGGGAAAGGAGATATAGCTTGATTTAGAGATTTTTATTTGGTTGATTATTGTTTGTTGGGTGGTTTTGGAGTGTTTTGGGGTTATTAGGTGGTTTGGAAAGGTTTTTTATGGTGTTTTGGAAGTGTTTTTAGGTGAAAATAAATTTTCAACCCAAACCTCCCATTTTTTAGCCACCACTATGGGTTGCGACCCATCAGACGATGCGTTGTCTGTTATTTCTGTTTTTAGAAAATAAAGGTCATCTGCTCCCTAAAAAGTAAAACAATAATTGGCCTAGGCATGCGAGGCCACTCAAACCTGCATGTATGGGCTCATTTTTTGCTATTTTTTATATTTTAATTTTTTTTGTAATTACATCCTTTAATGTTGGGTTTTTATTGATTTTTTTTCAATTTCATCTTTCAATATTTGATTGATTTTATCATATAATAATAAAAAAGAAATAATTTAACCCAATGGAGTTCATGATTAGAGTTAACCTAGCTTTTCTTACTTTGGACCTGCCAAATTGACAGGGTTGCATCAAGGCAATTCCCATGCTATTTGATTTGAAATTTAGGCCAGGAAAAGAATCAAATCGTGAGATTTCAAGTTTGACTCAGTATATCGTATTTAATAATAATGCAAAAAGTTTCTTACGACTTAGATATTATTTTTTATATTCAATGTTTTTTATACAAGCCCCGACATGTAGTGGGAAGTGACCTAGCTAGTTACTTACTAAATCAACTGATATTGCCTTGTTTTTTATTTTTATTTTTTTGAAAAAAATAAATTTGGTAATAACTTGATCGTTATATCTATGTATGTGATTACATCTAGAGATGTTAATTGTTATTTATGATTTGGGTTGTAGTACTAACTATACACATACTCGAATCCCAAACTACTATGTATACATAATACAATTACAAACCTAACTAGAATGGGTTTTGGATACCTGATCAACTCGATCGAGTTTTAGATATCTATTTGGGTTCTTATTGCCAAAAAAAGTTCAATCTTAGTTGCAGATCCACACAGCCAAACCATAAACTTTCATAAAGGCACCTCAAACTTATTGATTACAGGCTTGTTATTGTCATTGGTGTTGTTGTTGTTGTTGTTACATTTGGTGCTATCATTGTGATTTTAAAAATAACACAATTGAAGAGAAAATGTTGTTGGGATCAGTGTTTTCTAAAAAAAAACGTTGGTTCGAACAACACATTAAAAATGAGTTATGCAAGTTGGTTAAATCAAATAAATCCCTAAATAGCATGATTTTGTGAAGAATACAAAGAGTATCTTTAAGGCCTCTAATCTTACTCAGGCAAACGCAGATCCAAAAAAGAGTTATGGGATAGCTCAAAATCACGATCAATTAGCGTTGTGTTTTTTTTTTTCTAAAAGGTAAAGATGAACTGATTTTCACTTTAGAGCCTTATACAATGCAAACAATGAGTACAAATTAAGTTCATGGAAGTATTTTTAATGGGCGCCCTAGTGATAAGAGTGAAGCAAAGCCTTTTCTGCAACTGAAACCAAACAACTATGAGTTTCAATGCTAAAGTATTGTAGGTGGTTTGTAGTAGTCGAATGATTTAGAATTTGAGGTTTAATGTATAGTGTTTAAGTTTTTTTTGGATATACCAAGAGAAAACGATGTGATCAACATTTTCTCGTGAAAAAACACTAGTTTTAACAACGTTCTCTTTAATATAAAACTATGTTTCAAGAAGCATACAATAATAAAACAGTATAATTAATAAATAGTAAATAGAATATATAAGAACAATGGAGATTAGAGAGAAGAAGAGAGAACACTTTTATTTCATATGAATTTGTAGTTATGTGTGTGTATATTATTCTCTCAACAATGCTTCTATTTATAGGCACATGTACATAAATATTTATAAGCTCAAAGGTCATAAGAAAATATAGATTCAAATGAATTGACAGAGATAAACAATCTGGCGGTAATTCCATCGGTAATAGTTAATACATAACCTGGTTGTTGACTCTCTCTCCCTATTTCTCCTTTATTCCCTCTGCAACAAACCCCCTCTGTGCAATCTGCAACTAACAAACAGACCCCCTTTCCCCTCAACATCCCATCTCATCTCAACACAACTCATCCTTCCTCAACCTTTCCAATCACAATATCATTTTTATTACGAATTTTTTAAGTAAGTAAATATACCATTTTTCTTAAATTTGAACACATTTTTGAAATGTCAATTTTTTTTATTACATATTTTTGTAGTATATATATTTTGTTTGGATGTTTACTTGTTTACTTGTTTTTTCTCAAACAAACTTATTGTATGCATACATGTTTTTGTACATGTTATGGTTTGTTTTAGATTTTATAAAATTGTACTTGTTTGTAAATTGTTGAACTTATGTCAAATTACCGACTTAGGTATGTTGTGATGATATAAATAATAGCTTATTTAACGGGTCTATTTTATATTTGTCAATTTTATTGTCGAGCTGTAATTTCCGTAAATTAATGTGTATAAATTTATATGTACATTGATAATTGATAATGAATTAAGAGAAGTATGAAAGTAGATTGATTATTTATTTAATGTTGTTAATTAATACATATTGTTGTCATCATTATTTGATATATATATATATATATATATATATATAGAGAGAGAGAGAGAGAGAGAGAGAGGTTTGATAGAAGTCATTGATGTATCGAGATTCACATTAAGGATTACGAAGGATAGATTATTGTAATGGGGTTTAGAGTTTTATTAATTACGCAATATCTATTTCGAGAAATATTAATGGAGGCGGTATTAGGTATTCATGTAAGAGATGCAAAAATAAAAAATTTCTTCATCCAGATGTTGTAACGACGCATCTTCTACACAAAGGATTCATGGAGGAATATATGTGTTGGTATGCACATAGAAAACCATTTGTTTCTCACGAGATCATGGTAAAAAGGATGGTTGGGTCAACTTCTAGTGCTAACAACGTGCATGGAGTTGAAATTGACAACAGTAATCCTTATAGGATTATGGTTATAGATGCGATGAAAATGAATCAGGATCATCCCGGTCAATGTCCAATCATAGATGAAGAATCTAATACAGACACGACCAGGTTTTTTGATTCTTTGAAAGATTCTGACGAACCATTATGGGATGACTACACAAATCATAGTAAATTATCAGTTGTTGCATAGGTGTTTGTTATCAAGTTGGATTATGGGTTGAGTGAGGCTGGTTATGACAGAATTGTCGAATGGGTGAGAAGCATTTTACCTGAAACGAACATGCTAAAAGAGAACTTATATGCTGCTAAGTCCATGATGAAACCCCTCAATCTATGATACCAGAAAATTGACATGTGTCCAAACTTCTATATGATGTACTATCTTGAAAATACTGAGTTGACCGAGTGCAGAACATGTGGGCATTCCCGTTATAAATCTAAAACTGGCAGGGGAAAGACTCTTGTAGCATGTAAAAAACTTAGATACTTCCCAATCACACCTAGACTACAAAGGTTATTCATATTACCAAAGACTGCTGAACACATGACATGGCACCAATCACATGATACGGTGGATGGAGTGATGGTGCACCCTTCCGATGATGAAGCATGGAAACACTTTAACAGAGTACATCCTTACTTATCAGCTCAATCAAGGAACGTGTGTCTTGGGCTATATACAGACAGATTCAATATATTTGGGTCATTTGTTGCTCTTTATTCTTGGTGGTCGGTTATACTAACGGTTTACAACTTGCCACCAGGAATGTGTATGAGGTCTGAGTTCATGTTTTTATCTACGGTCATACCCAACCCTAATAGTCCAGGCCGGAATATAGATGTTTGTCTTTGATTGTTGATTGATGAGTTAATGAAATTGTGGTCCTCCGAGGCGTTGACTTATGATGTATCAACGAAACAAAATTTTCTTATGAGGACACCTTTGATGTGGACTATCAATAAAATTACAGCTTATGGAATGGTTTTTATTTGAAGCACGTATGGAAAGCCATCATGTCCATACTGCATGGAAAGCTAACATGTCCATACTGCATGGAAAACAATAAAATATTTATGCTAACAAACAAGGGTAAAATATTTTTTTTTATTGCCACCAGCATTTCTTGCCAACGAATCATATATACAGAAAGAACATATATGATTTTTCTGTTGGCAAAGTTGAAAAGGATGTTGCACCCCCGATTCTTTCTTGTGAAGAATTTTATGATGTGGTGTTAGACTGTGGTGACATTGTGTTTGATTTTCCAATCTGTTAAGGCGCAGTTTCTTGGTTTTGGTTTGACCTATAATTGGGCAAAGCGAAATATTTTCTATGAGCTTCCTTATTGGAAGACCAATCTTCTCTGTCATAACCTTGACGTTATGCATATAGAAAAAAAACGTGTTTGGAAACATTTTTAACATGGTCATGGATGTGAAGGGAAAAACAAAGGATAATATCAAGACTAGAATGGATATAGCGTTGTTTTTTCATCGTAAAAATAAGGAGTTGGTTTATGTTGGGTCACGGGTCACAAATCCCAAAGCAAGCTTCGTCTTAGACAAGAATGCACAACTACTGGTGTACTAATGGCTGAAGAGTCTGTGTTTTCCTGATGGACATGCCTCAAACATATAAAGGTGATTAATTTGGAGGATTGCAGATAGTATGGAATGAAGAGCCATGATTGCCACGTGTTTATGCAAACACTCATTTCATTAGCTTATCGTGATTTATTGTCAAAGGGGATATGAGATACACTCATGGAGATTAGTCATTTCTTTAGAGATATATACTCCAGCAAGTTGTAGACACAGCACATTGAGAGGCTGAAAATAAATATCATTGAGACAATATGCAAATTTGAGATGATATTTCCTCAATCATTTTTTGACTCGATGGAACATCTATCCATACATTTATCGTATGAGGAAAAAGTTGAAGGCCTAACTATTTTTCTCCTTTTCCTTATCTATTATTTTCTCAAATTCATCCTTTAACTTTGGGCTGATTAGGAATTAGGCCTCGTTGTTTTTTTTGTTTGTTTTTCCATGAAGTTATCTCCATCTCATAACTCGGGTCATTAGTTTGGTTGGTTAACCCAGGTAGATTCGAACTATTTTTATGTCCTCTTTTTAATTGAGTTTTTTTTTTTAATTTTATCTTTCAACACTGAGTTGATTAGGAATTGAGCTTCATAATTTTTTTTAATTTGATTTCTATTAGGTTATCTCAGTCTCATGATCCAAGTAGCGGGTTTGACAGGTTAACCTAAGTTGACTTTGATTATTTTTTTTATCTTTTATTAATTGATTTTTATTTCAATTTCATCCTTCAACATTGATTTTATTCAAAATTAAGCTTTATTATTTGTTTTTATTTATTTTTTTATGGGGTTATTATGATCTCATGTGTGGCACGTAGATTGGTAGTTCAACCTAAGTTGATTTGAATAAATCCAATATGTTTTCATCTCAATATTTTAAAAAAAAATCTCATCTTGAATATTTATTTTTAGTCAAACTATGTTTTTACCGATGTCTTTAGATCCACCAAGTCAAACGAGTCACATTAGATCAATCCCCACACGTTTTAGTTTTTTTTTCTACTAGCAAAAACATTAGCAATGCCTAGATTTTTTTTCTTATGTAAAAAAAAATTGATCCCATCCGCAGCATAGCACAGACCAAAGATCTAGTCTTTCTTATAATAACAAGAGATATTGTAAAAAACAAAAAGGGAAATAGGTTTGAACTAGATCATTAGTTTTACACTATCTATTGTTGTTATAAGAAAGAGTAGGTATTTGGTCCGCATTACGCTGTGAGTTGGATTAATTATTTTTTAACATAAAAATATATTTATGCGTTGCTAATAGTTTTTCTAGTAGAAAAAAAATTAAAATTATATGGGGATTAACCTAATATGACTTAGTTGACTTGATAGATCCAAAAAACAAAATGACTACTTAAAATATAGTTTGACTAAAAATAAATATCCAAGATGATATTTTTTTTATAAATATTGAATCGACAACATATTGGATCGATTCGGGTCAACTTGTCAATCCTCCAAACTTGTGATCAAAGTCATGAAATAAGGATAACCTCGTAGAAAATAAATCAAAATAAACTCAATGTTGAAAAAAGAAATTAAGAGGGAAAAAATCAATTAGAAAAGGAGGAAAAAACTCAAGTCAACTCGTTAAACTCACAATCTGGGTCATGAGATTAGGATAACTTCATAAGAAGTAAATTGAAAAAATTATGAATCTCAATCCCCAATAAACCTAATATTGAAGGATAAAATTAATAAAAAAACACAAAGAACCAACACGAGTTAACTCGTGAAACCCATGATGCGAGTCATGAGATGGGGATAACCTCATAAAAAGCATATTGAAACAAATCACAAAACCTAATTATCAATTAACCCAATATTAAATGATCAAATCGAGAAAAAAAAAGTCAATTAAAAAACGAGAAAAAAAAAACTCGAGTTAACCTTGTTAACTCGTCAAACCTATATAAAGTAAATTCTAAAAAAAAAAAAACTAAATCCTCATTAAACTTAACATTGAAGGATGAAATTGGAATTGAGAAAAAAATAAAAATTATATAAAAAAAGGCTAAATGAAGGGGAAAAAACATTATTTTAGTGAATAGTATTGTGTGAGAAGGGGTACAATAAAATCCTATTTTCCTTTAGTTTTCTTTTTTGTTAATTGTTAAAGCTAATGCTAATGAATTGGAAAAACACATGAAAACAATAAAACATAGATTGTATAAAATAAAAAAAGCTAAATGAAGAGAAAAAAATATTTTTTAGTGAATAGTGTTGTATAAGGAAAGGTACGGTAAAATTTCATTTTCTTTTAATTTTTTTTTGTTAATTGTAATGTTAATGAATTGCAAGAACATCCGAAAAAAATAAAACATATACTGTAAAAAATAAAAATAAAAAGATAAATAAAAGGGGAAAATATTATTTTAGTGAATAGTATTGTGTGAGGAGAGGTACAATAAAATTCTATTTCTTTTCTTTAATTTGTTTGTTTTGGTTAATTGTTAATGTTAATGAATTGCAAGAACATCTGAAAAAATAAGAAAAAATGTTAAATAAAAAAGGATAATTTGAGAAATTATAAAAAAACCTAAAAGACATCAATTTTTTAATGTTTATCAAGACACAAATTACTGTGGATAAGATTAGTATAAAGATGATTTTGCCCTTGCCAAAAAAACTGACTAAGTATGCAATTAGAGGTAGAGATATTTTTCCATGAGATACATTTGACATTGCATATTTGATTGAGAGCAAAATGCTACGTGAATTTATTTTTGCTACTATATAAATATTATTTTGCTCTTAGGAGCACAGAAAATTAATCCTTAAATGAGGGGCTCTTCTGTCTCTTTAGATAAAAAAAAAAAAGAACACTAAGAGTATGACAATACCCTTGGGAGGGGAAAAAATATACATGCATAAAGAGACTTATTTATCGTTTTCTTTCATTAAAACAATTAAATGACAGAATTATACTTGGAATTCAAAAATTTAAAGGCTAATTACGAGAGTGCTTTGCTCTTTTTAGACTAGTTTTTTTTTTTTTTTATTATTCATGGATTTTGACAGGGGGTGTCTTAGTAATTTTAGGTTTAAGAATATTATTAAAAAATCATTACAAGAATCAGCACATGATGACCTCCGTGGCATTCAAGTAACGCGTGAGACCTTGTACAATAACCAAAATCCTACTTTCATCGTGGCATTAGAAGCAGCGCGTCATCTTTTTTTTGGTGATGTGACGCGTACTCACAGAGGAGGTTCGTTTAGGTTTTGGTGGAAGTGTTTTTTTCTTCTCTCTTTTCTCTCTCATTCCCTAGACAATTACGCTTGAACTTCTAAAAAAACAATTGTATCATTCAATTTGTAATCTTATTGAATTGGTCCTCCTTTTAATTACTCTTTATTTGGCTTTTGAACCTTTTTGAAGTTTAGATTTTTTCAATTTCATCCCAGTGCATTTTATTCAATTTGATCTTTTTTTATCTTGTTTGGTCCCTCTACTTTTAATTGCTCTATTTATGTAATTTATACTTTTCTTAATTCTTTTCTTCTTTCAATTTCATCCCTTTCTATTTTATTGCATTTTTTTAATTTATTTTTTTCTTATTCTTTTGATTGCTATATTCTTATCATTTTCTTAATTTATGTTTCTGTTTTCAATTTTGTCCATCAACATTTAATTTCATTTAGTTTTCTATAGTTTTGGTCCTCATTCTTTCAATAACTTTTTATTTCTTATCCTTTTCTTAGTTTTTAATGTTTTATAATTTAGCCCTTAATTATTTTCTTTCATTTTTTTATACTATATTCGGTCTGTATTGTTTGAGTTTTAAATTGTTTTATGGTTAGATATTTTAATATGCTATTTTTTTTGTGGTGGTTGCCTTCAAACAGGACAATCTTTTTATTAAAAATTAATTAAAAAAAATTCATCATTTTCCATTTGGTTTTTTAAATGTTTTTTTATTGAATTTTGATTTTTTTACTAGGTCATCCTTTTGATATTTTTTTATCTGAATCTCATATAATGGGATGTTGGTTCGTCAAATTACCTCAAGTTAACTTGGATTTTCTTTTTCAATGTTATATTTTTTGATGTTTTATTTTTATATTTGACATTATATTATTAGGCTTGGGTTATATTTTTAATTAATTTAATCAGAATTGTCTCGATTATATTCAGTGAATATTTTTTTAAAGTTGGAAAAGGTACTGTGCAGTAGAAAAACTGTAAGAAGAGGTCGACTATTGCACAAGTCGGATTCCAAGAGTCCAAGCCAACAGGAGTGACTAACCATGGCCCATTAACCCAAGGTCATGATGCTCCTACCCCACACGGAGTGAGAGAGGGGGTAAGGGTTATCTTACGGTGCATCATGATTGTACACTAATGCCTTGCGTGCACTCCTCACTCACACACACGCACGCACGTATGAAACTCGCTTTTCTTTCCCTTCTTATCTCGTGTTTATTGTGTACTAGTACTGTCACTTTTCATTATTCCCACTCACAGGGACAATTCCGTCAATTTGTTTTCTATATAGTCTCTCCTTTCCGTTTTCTCTCAGCATTTCCACTTTGACTGTACTCTCTCTCTCTCCCTCTCTCTCGGTGCAGTGCGGTTTTTCGATCTGAGTTTGAAGTTCAAGAATTCAGCGGCTAAAAGGTATTGTTTTTCACTGTAAGTTCCTCAACCATTCTGTTTCGTGGGTTTATTAATATTCCTTGATCGCTTTCACGAGATCCTCTGTTTTTCAAACGGGCTGGGCTGTGTTTATTTCATCTGCAGACTGTCTGGCTAGAAATGGGCTTTGTCTAGTATACTGCTGGGTCGGGTTATTGTTTTCTCTGAAGAAAATGAGATCTTCTAATGTTAGTTTCTGAGTTGTGAATCTGTTCTTGCTAGTTAATTTTTTGCCTAGCTATTTTCAATTATTTTAGTCTGTTGGTTTAGATGATAAGTCTTAGGAAAAAATGGTACCACAGTAGGAAATGCTGAATTTCATTTCGGATTAATCCAATTTATTTCCTTATAAGATAATAAAAGGATTGTTTACTGTGAGACTCACTATGAATTTAAATTTCTCCAGATATATAAAAAATATGTTTCCATCTTAAAATCCTATTTTGCAGGGTTGATGAATTGGTTTTGGTGAAGGGAACAACTGTGGCGATATTCTTGGGAGAGAAACACTATGCGGTGGTTCCTGAGTCTTTCTATTGATGTGTATCGGAAAGTTATCTCATTGAATCTCTATTGTAAAGTGATCCTGTAAATTCCATCACAAGCCTCGCCTTAAATTCTGAACCTTTTTCGTCTTGTAACTCGATGGGATCCACTTTCTTCGTTGTCGTTCCCTGTTACGTTCGTCAGATTAGCTGAACAGTAGCAAATCCAATATCCTCTCTGCTTTCTTTCTCATTTTGTTTCCTGGGTGAAAAATCTGATTGCTTGTTGTTTATTTCTTGGTCTGATTATCCCTCCAGTTACGTGTATTAGGTGTCCCTTTGCTGACGATTAATCTAGTTTTCTGTGTTCAAGTAATATTGTCCCTTTGTTTGTTCTTCTCTGGAATTTCGTTCTTTCTTTCTGTTATCAATATATTTAAGGGCTGGGAAGTAGTTATGGTGTGCCAAGCTGCGAGCCAAACAAATTTTCGGGCATTGAAACACGAAAACGGGATTGCTGGGTGTGCCACCATTATAGTTAGAGTTATAGCATGCTTTCAACCGCTTCAGGATTGCCAGGTTAGTCAAGTTAATTTTATTCGTTGGAACTTTTTTTTATTCTGGAGAAATTATGTGTACTTGTTTTGTGCCTTTCATTGGCTAAATATTCTCCTTTTTCATGCTTTAGATTCCGTGGTCTTCATACTAGTTGGGAAGTTTATGATATGCCTTTCTTTTACTGATTTTTCGTTCTTTCATATTTTTCAGGCTGAATATTTCCGTCATCTGCTTAAACCTGTCACGTAGATTTAGTTTTCACTTTCGTTTTCAAGTTAAGCTGGATTGTTTTATTTTTTTCATTATTACTGAAAGAAGTAAGTGAACAGCCACTTCTACTACAGCAGAAATCCTTTTCCGGTGCGTTTTGCTTTGTCTGTTTGCATTAACTCAGTTCTGAATTCTCCTAGATTTCTTATAACGTGTATTTTTTTTTCAATCCATGTATTGCAGGTGATTGTTGTGGTTAAATGGGAGAAGATTGGGGATCTCTGTATCCTCAGCAGCGATTTAATTGGCAATCACCCAATTCAAATTACTTGGGTGCTTCACTTGCCTTTGGGCAGCAAAATACTCTTCCTTTGCTTATGGATCCCAATACTAACATGGTCTTTACAAATGGGATCGGATATCCATTTACTGAGCTACTGCACTCACAGGCTAGCCAGGAAAATGAACCTCGTGGATGGTTTCGTGGTTTGCCTCACTTCCGACAGGCCTTAATGCCTCTTTCAAACTCTGTTCATAAAGAGAGAAGGCCTCGTTTAGACACTGTTCTCAAAGAGAAACTCCCAACTGCCCCTCATGACAATAAGGAGGACAACATGCCTAAGGCAGTCTCTGGCTGTGATCAGAAAAGATTGCTTGTTTTTGACCAGTCAGGTGATCAAACAACTTTGATCTTTAGTTCTGTAGTTGGGACTCCTGTCCAGTGCTTGAAGTCTTGGAGACCAAAACCAACAGTTGGCTTTGATTTGAATAGGGAAATTCCTGGGTCTAAAGGTCAAAATTTTCATTTAGGACCAATCGCAAATGATGAATTTGTTGAAGATGATGGGATTGATATGCATGAGGACACTGAAGAACTGAATGCCTTACTTTACTCGGATGATGGTAGTGTTTGCTCTGAGGATGAAGTCACCAGTACAGGTCATTCACCTAGTACAATGACAACGCATGATAGGCGAGATTGGTTTGATGGAAGCGCAGAAGAGGTTGCTAGTTCTAATGGTTCAAACAAAAAGAGAAAGCTGTTTGATGGAGGTTATACAGATGCTCCATCACTCAAGGACACAGCTACTTCTGTAAAACCCACTAGATGTTTTGGGCACGAGGAAGATGTAGAATCCAGGTGTGACAATGGCACCAATTCTTTGTCACATGAAATGGGTTCAGAATCAGGCAGCAAGAGGATGAAAAAAGAGAGTATTCGTGAGACAATGAGCATTCTCCAGAACCTCATTCCAGGTGGAAAGGGCAAGGATGCAATTGTTGTTCTTGAAGAAGCAATTCAATACTTGAAGTCATTGAAGTTCAAAGCGAAAGCTTTAGGACTTGATGCTCCATGAGTATCAATACTTGTTATGCCAGTAATGCTAGGTAGTACTACCTGGTATTGTCCTATTATTAGTTAGATATTTCTAGTGGTGTGTGCGGAATAAGTAAGGGGAAAAATTATGTTGGGGTTGATTTGAACAGGAGAACCAGTTCCTAGCGAAGGAGGTGAGTAATAGTAAAAGGAGGAAAGATTGGTGTCCATGTCGTGTAGCCTGTCTCAATTTCAATGTTCAATGACTCGAACTGCAAATCAGCAAGCTTTGGATTATGAAAAATTTGCTGCCGTCTAGAAAGAGGAATGGAATTGCAGCGTAATATGTCCCAACAAAGGAAGATGAATCATTAAGCTATGTCTAAGGGTTTAGAGAAAGTAGCACTCACTCCTGGGCGTGGGGTGCTGGCTGTGTGAATGAGAAGACTAGTTGTTATAGAGGGACCCCCATAAAGAGGGATGTATGCACGCTTCTTGGGTGTGTCTTGGTTCCCAACTCATTCTTCCCTTTTTGTATTCTTATCGAAGTTTTATGTTTTGTGGGGTTAATTCTTGTGATGTGTAACATTTGCACGAGTGAGGGCATCCTTCATTTCACCTTGCAACTTCATATAGTGGCCCCAGCTCACCATTTCGTGTATCCTTCCAAGTATTGTTGGAACTCAGGATGTACTACTATGGATTGTAATGGTATTGTAATTTGAATGTGGAAGAACCTTTGTGGTGTTTGTTTGCATGGGGCTATCTATGACTGTTCAATCTTGTGACTTTTTTTGTGATTATAGTAGTTTGGTTGGTTGGATGTAATTAATTTGCTTGGTTTTGCTGGTGTCTTTAATGCCTACGTACATGTGTCTCCGTGCTCAAATTTCTGATACAAGACAGTGATGTGTTGGTGTGTGATACCTTTTCTCTATGCAAGAGTGCAAAATTTTCCGTCTTTCTGGAGATGATGCCGCTGCGACGGGACCACAAAGATGCATTATTTTGGAGACGAAGCACATGTGTATCCGAGCACGGGTGTGGCCTATTTTACTGCGAAACTGGGAAAAGAAAATTGCAATTAAGAAGGGGATGTTTCAACTCGTTTGAGGCCTCCACCGCGGCTCTTGAGTACAGTGGACATTTTTGTGTTATCTAGCGTGCGTTTGTTTACTGTAATTGAAAACAGAGGAGAGAAGATAGAAAAATATGAAGATTATAAAAGTAGAGGATACAAGACATTACGAGAGACAAACATATTTGCGTTTGGTTTGTGGTGTATAAAATAAAATTATTCATGTTTTTGTTTGGTTGATATTATAAATAAAATAAAATATATAAAAATAATTTATTTTTTCAAATATATATGTTCGGCAAACTTTTATATATATATATATATATATATTATTTTGTACTTTAATTTACATTGAGTGTTAAAATTAATAATAATATAATAATTCAAGTTATAAAATCTAGATCAACCTGACGGATCAACCTAAAACCTAGACAACCCGGGGTTTGGATTGTGTTTGATAAATGATTATCGTTGTATCATGTTTGTTTGGTTAATAGTAAACAAGACAAAATAAAATGTGAAAATGTTTATTGTACCCTTAATATATATTATTATCAAACTTACAGTATTATTTTTCACTTTAATTTACATTGAGTGTTGAAATTAATAATAGTATAATAACATTAGTTATAAAATAAGGATCAACCTTACGGGTCGACCCAGGACCTATACAACTTGAGGTTGGACCGATCTGAATTTAAAAAAAATAAAGAAAGGATTTAGATACTCAAGATTTGAAAGTAAGTCACACGAACTTGCTCAAGTAAACTGGGAGGGTGAGCTGGCAAAGGAGACTACCTCAGAAATCATAACCCTTAGTAATCAAAAAGAGATTATGAAGAAAATGAGGGACTCATATTTTAAAAAGCACGCATTGCATATAGTTTAACCTTAACTTTGAAATAGTGTTGGCACAGGATTCGCCAAAGGTGGTGAAATTTGCATGGATAAATAGAAGCTGAGAAATGGCAAAGACATCTCATCCATGGGGTATGGATAACTACAGCCATAAAAAAAGGCACTCATTTTAAGAGTTTACCCTTAAAGGGTATTTTGTTTTAGAAAAGTTTTGAAAGGATTTGATGTAAATCATAATATTTAGAATTTGAAAAGGGGCAGGTCGCCCATGAAAATAGACCAATTTTAGGGAAGCATGGAAGCTTATTGAAATTATTTTTAGAGTTGAAAAAAGGCAAGTTGCTCATGAAAATAGACTAATTTTTAAATTTCAAAATGGGCAGGTCGCTCGTGAGAATAGACCAATTTCAGGGAAGCATGAAAGCTTGCTGAAATTCTTTATGGAGTTGAAAAGGGGCAGGTTGTCCATGAAAATAGACTAATTTTTTAATTTCAGAATGGTAGGTCGCTCGTGAAAATAGACCAATTTCAGGAAAGCATGGAGGCTTACTGAAATAGATCAATTTTAAGGAAGCATGAAAGCTTGCTAAAGTTCTTTTTGTAGTTGAAAAGAAGCAGGTTGCCCATGAAAATATGTTACTTTTTTAATTTTAAAATGGGCAAGTCACCCATGAAAATAGATCAATTTTAGGGAAGCATGGAGGCTTGTTGAAATTCTTTTTGGAATTTGAAGAAAGGTAGATCACCAATAAAAAATAAGCTAATTTTTTAAATTTCAAAATGGGCAGGTTGCCCATGAAAATAAACAAATTTTAGGGAAGCATGGGGGCTTGCTAAAATTCTTTTTGGAATTTGAAGAAAGGTAGGTCGTCCATGAAAATATACCCTTTTTTATTTTAAAATGAGCAAGTCGTCTGTAAAAATATACCAATTTAAGAGAAGCACGGAGGCTTGCTGAAATTCATCTTTGAATTTCAAAAGGGGCATGTTGCCCGTGAAAATAGATCAATTTTTTAATTTTAAAAAAGGGTAGGCAACTCATTATAATAAGACCTTTTTTTTTTAAAGGCAAAGTTTTTGGAATTCCAAGATGGGTGGATCACTCAGCATATCCGACAAACACTTTTTTCTTCACAAACTCACTATGCAAAATCTTGATGAGATTTTGCTTCGTAAGCATTGTAAAAAAAAAGAATATGTTGTTATCCACTTTTAACCCCATAAAAAATTAAGAAAATAAAGAGAAAAATAAATCCAAAATAAAAGAGGATATACATGAAAAAAACCTATAAGATTGCCCAAGTTGGTGGTGAAGAACCAAAGTGATAAGTGGAAAGTTAGAGGACCAAAATATATAAAATTGGCAACCCAATTCTGATTGAAAAAAAGCTCCATTGGTGAAAATATTTTTAATCAAGGCAAGGAAATATAAATTTGGATAGGTGAAGACTCAATGAGAATTTTGAAAAGTATAATTAATTCTATTGAGGACTTAATTACAAGAAAAATTGATTTTTGACGTCAATTTAGGCTTTAATTGAAAGAAATTAAAATCTGAAGGTCGATTTGCATTTTTAAAGAGTTAGTTTGATCAAATCGAGGGCCAAATTACATAACTATTAAAGTTTGAAGAAATCCAAAACCAAGGACCAAACTTAAAAAGTGTGTGAATGTAGGGGGTTGAAATTGATCAAATCAGGGGCCAAATTGAAGAAATTAGAAGTTTGTTGATCAATTGAGTGTCAAAATGCACAAAATGCACAATTTCATAACCAAGGACTAAAATGAAATAGGCGATCAACTTTGAGGCTGGCAATTGAGTTTGGCTGGGGTGGAATTGCATGAAATTAAGAGTTTATAAGGCAATTATAAGTGCAATTAAAAGCAATTAGAAGAAAAGAGAATAAATTACATTTTACCAAAATCCCAAATTAAAAACCCTAATTTTTAGGGTTTAGCCTAAACGACGTTCTCGATCAGCCTCACTACATTGGCAAATTCTAGGCTGATCGAGTTGGCACCTTCAAGTGAATGGATGTGAAGCTACAGACCTCCACATTGAGCAATGTTGGATCCAAACAAAAGATGTACATCCTCTCTACCAATTTCAGATGGTCTTCAACGACGATTATGTTGGAGTTGCTCCAACAAAGCCTTGAAAGTTGGTAACTCAGTCATTGATAGTTGCGATACCAATTTCATAAAACCACTAATCTTTTTCGTGTTTTCACACTTCAATCCTTCTTAGTGAGTTCTTATCAAAGGTTGGACACATTTCTCTCAAGATCAAAAGGCTAGAAACAAGCTATTTGACCTTTAAGTTTTGGAAAACCACCAAAATCTCCAAAACCAAGTTTGTTGCAAAACAACCATTGTAAAACCAATATAGGTACAGAGCTTGCAACTGTAAAACGTACCCAAAACTCTCATATTTTGATTAAAAGGTTAAACTTTGGTGAAGGAGAATCAATTTTTGATTGAATCCTAGCTTGAAACCCTATAAATACCCTTGGAAAGAGCCTAGCACAAAGATTTCCTCAACTTTTAGAGAAAGTAGCAAACTTAGAAAAGTAAAGGTAGTAGCCATCGTTAGAGCTTGAAAAGTATAAAAACTCTTCTAATCTAGTGGGTGATATCTATAAGGCACATCTTTAGCTCTTTATTGCATGTTTCAATGGTGTTTTGAATTTGTTTTTGGTGATACATTGTATTGATCTTGTATTTTTTATTGATGTATGAAATATTGTTTTTCTTTGCTTAATTTTGACCTGAGTTATTTGTTACTATTTACTAGATGTTTATGAAATATGTCGATGTTTATTTTGCTAAAATAAAATGGTTTTTGTGTTCTACCAAATATAGTTGTCACACCTGGACATCGCGGCGATCGATTACAAAAATAATCTCAATGGAAAAAGAATAGATATTTGGTATCTTGTTCTTTGGGGGGAAAGGTCTAGTTCAAGGAGTCATCACCTAGTATTATGGTTACTAGGAATCCTAACTGGTCAACAGAGGTTCTATGGTACGAGACTAGTTACGCGAAAGGGAAGATGTTATCACCCTTTAAGCATCCTACCTGAGACAGGCTACATTGTTGGTTTTGTCTAAAATTGCTAAAAGTTTGTTGTATTATGCTTTTCATGGTCTGCCTAGGATATTCCTGACTGTGGCGTCAGTGAATAATTAACTACAAATATTTCCAACTCTAGCGTTGGTAAATATTGCACAATCCAGAAAGTATGGTATTCCTGACTCTGGTACCAATGAATAAATCCATAAAATTCTGTATTAAACAAAATAAAAACTTTTTTTTATCTTTTTTTTTATTGAATCTAACTCAGCCGTATAGGCTGGACTGATCCAGCCAGGCCTAACCCGGTTACTGTCCCAAAGCAGTAACCGATTATGCCACTATTGCATGCATGCGTGAAGTAACAATGTAATTAAATTATCAAAACAGGGAAAGAAGAACTTACCCGAGCACGGCTACTGCTGGAAGCGAGGCTGAGGGAGACGGCTGGGCGCTTCTCACGGTTGACGATCCAGCTTGTTGTTCACGGTGGAGACAACGTTGGTGGTGTGAAGGAGGGCTTCGAGATGTTGCTTTCATAGAAACTAGGAGGAGCATAGTGAAGCTTTCTGGTGTTATTTGTTGTTGTGCACTGCGACAGTAGTGCTGCTAAAAATGTTGGACCGAAGAGAAAGCTGCTGCTGGATATGCGGGGTGTGCAGCTGATGCCCGTGGCTGCTGCTTTAGGAGAGGAGGAAAGGACAGAAGGGTTCCCTCTGCTGCAACAGCTGGCTTGTGTTAGCTCCCGGTTGCTGGAAGGAGAGGAAGGCTTCTACTAGTTCTGCCACATGAGGGAAAATTACAGCTGGGGGAAAATGCAGCTGAGGAGCACCTGCTGTCACTGGTTCAATGGAGAAAAAATGGAAAATCAAGAATGCTGGAACTTAGGACTCTTGCTGGTGATCACGGTTTTAAACTAAAAGACCCCCACGGTTAAAAACAAAGCTACTGCTCATGATTTCAAAATCTGATGTTGTTGGAGGAGTGCATGTTAGACGGCTCATAGTATTGCATAAAAGAAGATGATGTGCTGGAGAAGAAAAGGTTGCATTGTTGATCTGCTGGTGTGGTTGTCGCTGGTGTAGAAGGAGGAAACTTCTTGTTGTTGCTGCAATAATTTATCCTCTTCCCTTCTCTAAAGGTCTCGTTCTCTTCCTTCTTCAAAGAGTGGGGGTGGTGCTGTCTAAGCTTTGCAGGTAGCGGCTGAGAAGAAAAAGGGGTGGTTTGGTGCTGTTGAGGTGAACATCAACCGGGGCTGCTAAGGGAGGCTACGAGTGTTTGGTTTTTTTTTTGTCTGGGGGAGGAGCGACGACCTTTTCCAAAATAGGGTTCCTCCCCCTTGCTTTCTGCACCCCTTTTTTTTTTGGTTTTTTATTGTAATAGTCCTCCTCTAGGGTTTCTTGTCATTGTCTTCTTCAAGGGTTTCTTTTCATGGCCTCTTAGTGTATGCACTGAGATCTGTATTTATAGTGTAAAAGTCTCATCACATGTGAGAAATAAAGTTTGAATCAAACTCATTCTCTTCTTTGAATTTTGAATTTGATTAAGAATCAAATTTGAAAGCGTATAACTATCATTATCTTGAAGATAAGCATAGAATGACAAAAGCACATTGTAGTCTCTAATTTTCGCGCAAGCTGACAAATCACACTTTTCATTGAAATAAATTTCTGATCTTTTAATTTTACATTTTGAACCCTGCAACATTAAATTAAAAGCTAATTGGCTAAAATTGGGTTACAACAATAGCAGTAGATGTTTGATGTTTTTTTTGGTTTATTAGTGTATTTTATTAGTTCATGAGCTTGATTTGGATCCCAAATTATTTATAGAGCCAATTTTGAATTGAAATTTGATGTAGTTGTTTGCTACCATTAGGGTTGCAAATATGAAGGTGGAATCTAATGGATGATTTTGATGATTTGATTTTTTTATTAATTCTTTTGATTCAACGATGTTTAATATTCATAATGTGATTTGTGAGGATAAAAAACAGTGTGTTTAGAGGCCTAGAAGGCCAAATCTAGGTTTTTGTAGTAGTTCTTCAATTTCTAGAAATTTTCTAAATTCTGGATTCATGTTCTTCGCATGAACTTTGCTTTAGCCTCTTGTTTTAGAGTTGTTTTGGGTTAATTCTTGGCATAAACATGTTAGCTTGTCATCTTTAATAAATAATTTAGGGTTAAAACGCATCAATCTTGTCATCTTTAGTAAATAATCTAAGGTTGAAACGCATCAATAACACGTATTTATGCATTTAGATTCTAGGGTTCTTTCAATTGCCCAAACATATTTTGATCAAATCATGGCTTTTGAGTGTTGATCAAAGTAAATGGATGTTTTATTCTTTATCTATGCATGATTACGAACAAAACATTGCCCTTGATTGCATTAAAACTTGTCTAGTTTGTGATTTATGTTTACTAGGTTTCGGTTTAAATGTTCATCGTGTTCTTCATGTTTTTGATGTTTGATTTGTTTTTGTCATAAAAATAATGAGAGAATTCTTTTTTGGAAAAAAAATTAAACATAAAATTAATTCATAATTAATGTCAATAACAATTAAAACATGCAATCAACAACCCTAATTGCCTAACAATGACTTCAATACCACAGTTGGGTTTCGTGGATGACATATATGTAATGGAAATATTAAATTTAAATTTTCTTAGGAGTCTCAGAATCTCGTTAAATAGATCTAGAGTTGTTTAGGATTTATACGAAGATTACACGAAGATCAAATGTTTTTTTAGCTTTGAATAATTACTTCAAGGCTGGGATGTTGCAAACCACAAGTCGTCCAAGTATCCGACCTTTAATGGTAATCTACACGAACTACTAGTAAAAAATCTCCTGAACCCTTCAAGAGAGAGTGATTGCTATACCATAGAGTGCTAGTTTTTTTCTTTTGTATTTTAGGTGTTTATGAACTGCAAATAAAAGGTATAACATTCTATTTATAAGGAAACCTATAAGCCCTATAAATGAAAAAATATCAATTTTCCCTTTAAATAATATAACATATATTATTTTAGAATAGTTTTAGAAATTTATTCAATCATATCCCTACTTGATTTTTTCTAGGTCCCAAATTGTAAACTCCTGTATTAATTACATTATAGTCCTTAATTTCCAAAACTTATTTACAATCAAGTCACATTTGATTAATCATCTTATTTTAATTTCTGACTAATGGTTTTTATATGTGTGACCCATTAGATTTCCTAATAAGTTTGGCCAAATATAAATCATAACCTAAAAAAATAGGACTAAATAAATTAAATAATATAATTTATTATCAATTCAACAAGTGATTGATTTATATTTAAAAATCAAGTATAATATTAAGCAACCTGTCATGATCCTCTAAATATTAAAAAAATCATAAGTGGTTTGACTTAACCTTTCAAAGACCAGTTTCTCAGTATAATTATTATCCCTTCATCAAGAATGTTCTGATTTAAACATTATAGCATGTAGTATGTCTACTTTGTTAAATCGTTTTTGTTTTTAACACTATAATTATTGATTTATGAATAAAATTTAAAACTCTTTTCAAATATCATTCCATCTTAGCCAAGAATTTCATAATCAATATTATTTGAGAAACTTTCATTACAAACTTTCTTGAATATAAACATTTAAGTCCATGTTGAGTTTATATTATACATATTCTAACACCATTAGTGAAACCTTTTCACCTTGACATAATAAACTTAGATAAACATTATGAAGAAAAGAAACATAAATAAACTAGATAAGAACATAGTTATGATGAAAAGCATAAACAAGATATTAATGAAAGCAAAACTTATAAAAATATAAAGAAAGAAAGCAAGAATATAATCTTGATCTGAAAACCAAGATGTCTAAATGTATGACAAAAGCGGAACTATTGATTTGATGACTAATTATTGAGTGGGTGGTCACCTCTTCACTTGGTGACAACCATTATCTTCTTGTTTGAACAAAATGTCACAGCTAACATCAGAATTTGAACAGATAGTCTTCATGAAAGTTCTAGACATTTGTCTCATCTTTCCAACAAAACAAGAATGAACGCATTTGGACTTCTAGAACTCGAGATATGAGCTGAACACTGAATAATGTCTGGCTACATGACAGATTTCAACTTCTCTTTTGTTGCTACAATTTGAACTTGAAAACGTCCCTTTTGAATCTTAGACTCTTAATGAAAGTTTTAGGCTCATGTCTTAGCTTTCCATCCATATAAACCAAACCTAAATCCATGTTCTACAGCTCCAGTTATGATCCAATAACCGAATGATGTTCCAGTTTGAATTGAACCAGCATCTTTTATTTAAACTAAGTCCTCTCTTTGTCTTTTCACTTTCAATAGTTAAATACATCAATCAATCATTTAAATTGTGAGACATGCCTGCATTCAAAATGAGTATTTACCATAAATTAAAGATATCTTATGTTATCAGACATGTTATAATAAAACATGCTTAAGTTAGAGAATTTAATGATACTTTAAATGCAATATGATGATATAAACCTTGATAAAAATACACTTTTAATTATTGATCACACCCCCCAATGAGCTTGTTACTAGTTCCTAGTAATCAAAGTGTTAAAACAATTTGCAACCCGAGTTAGTTGCCTTTAGGGTATTAGGTGTTAAAACACCCCTTCGGGATTAATTGTTTAAGTTAGGGGGGCTACGAAAGCAAATTTATCTACATTTTTATTATTATCAATATTATCAATTTGTTTTTGTTTTGTTTTTTTTTGTTCAAATCAGATACTATCCATTTCTCTTAGTTGTTATCTTTAACAAAAGAATATAAATAATGTAATAATCCAATGCGCAACACACAATCATATCTTAAAATGTGTGTATGAAAATGAAGGTTTATGAATACTTGGTAAAAAAAATTTATGAACAGAATCGAGTGATAATAATGCGAGAGTTTGTAAACCTGAATATTTCATAAGAAAAGTATGATAAAACCTTGTTATGAATGTTGCAGATAACCATTGGAAAATGTTTAGTAGGATACGTCTCAAGAGTCAATAAAATTCCTCCTTACTCTGTCATCCTAACAATAATAGTTCTGTCAAATGGTCTTAATAACAACAAAAAGTTAGTTAGTTAGTTAGTTTTTTTTTTCAACTACCACCCTCTCCCTCCAACCAAAATGAAACATTATCCTCAATGTTCTAAGGTAGAAAGACAGAGTATAGAAGGCATCACCTGAAATAACGACTACTGACAAACCTGAAACCCACTTAAACAAATATAAAATACAACAAAACACAAATATTATGCTATTAATAAAACCAAGACATAATTTCTTACAAATTAAGGCTTAAATTGTAGTTGTGATTGTGACTCATATATTCCCTTGGTTTTACGTCCAAGAACGGCTTAAATGCCCTCTATGGGTCGGGGATAGGCTTCCCATCCAGTTTTCTTAAAAACTAACAAACATGGTCCTTTTTTTAGTCAAATTTCCAAGACTATGATGAGCATGTCCTTTATGAAAATGGAGCTATAAATCATGAATTGCAAGATGCATATCTCCACCAAGATACGTCTCAAGAGTCAATAAAAGATTATCTAAAGACTCTCTATGTTTTGAAATAAATCCTACCTTTTGACAATTTTCACAGGTTTTGCATAATGCATATATGTCCTCGAACATGGTGGGTGACACGACCAAAAGATTGATATCTTCTCCCAAGTGTACGAGTGTCGAAGTAATAAATAACCCGGCAAGACCGGGGTTGAACCACAAGGAGGTTAACTATATAAACTACAAATAAATAAATAAATAATAACAAAAAATGAGTTGAAGAGAGCTTTGAGATGTGATATTGATACAAGAATTAAACAAGAATAAAATAATTGTCAAGGTTAGTGGATCCATTAATGGTATTTCAAAGAAGTATAGTATAAACTCTTTTTATTACTCAATTGGAAACCACACACAAAGAAGGTTCCAATCGGATTATAAATTGTTAACATGATTACATTAGTTATCTTATTCGAATAATGCTAATACTTGTAAATGTTGTCAGGTATTCATGATTATAACTTATGTTAAGAACAAATCAAGTTCCTTTCATAGCACAGGTGTCGGTTATACCATACGGTTGGGTTATGAAAATCCCAAGTATTTGTTGTACCAAGGGTTATACAACATAAATCTAGATTAACCATCTAACAAACAAAGTATTAAAAGTGAACAAGATAATAAATACAAAACATGTTAGTATCAAACATTAAAGTCCATGTTGAGTTTATACTATACTTATTCTTACACTATTAGTGTAACCTTTTCACTTTGACATAATAAACTTAGCTAAACATGATGAAAAAGAGAAACATAAATAAACAAGATAAGAACATAAATAAGATATAAGTTAACTAAGTAAAGGAAAGGAAATGAAAAGCATAAACAAGAGATTAATATAAACAAAACTTAAGCATTACAAAAATATAAA
>Ga0325405_1000801_pt1 | contig 30665 bp, 13 predicted proteins | sample PopdelMetagenome_21_FD_205663 | JGI IMG/M metagenome (GOLD analysis project Ga0325405, IMG submission 205663) | Populus deltoides microbial communities from Bellville, Georgia, United States - Xylem-Control-R2 | ecosystem: Host-associated > Plants > Phyllosphere > Stem > Wood/Secondary xylem... | reverse complement strand
AGAAGTGTATTATATTGAAAGAGTTGACTTACAAAGGAAAGAGACCTAAGTGAAATAAAAGAAATAATTTATGAGCAGATTCGAGGTAGACTACAATTTTCCACAGCTAACCAAGTTCTGAATTATTTCATTTTAAATAATGTTAGAAATTCAAATTTAAAACATAATCAAAATTGAATTTTGAAAAGATCTTGGATTGATTTGACTGAAGACAACTTCCAGCTTCCAAAATGTTGTCATGGGGATTACTGCCGTCAACGTAGCCTTCACTTCCCCCATGTTCTATCGACACCGTTCAATTTCCTTGAACCCCTCATATTCTGCAGCTTCCAGAAATAGTTGTTCATTTGTAGAGAGAGAGAGAGAGAGAAATAACCAGCTTTCATCTTCTTTACCTTTCATAGCCAAATCCTTCCATAATTTATTACAGTGGTTGCATGAGTAATTGTAACCTCTGTTTTGATAATTGTAGTTTGTGGATGTAGAAAATTGTTGATCCAACTATGTTAAACTTTATACGTGCTTCCTTGTATATTTATTTCGCGAGTTTTGTGTACACAAACTTGTAAGAAAATGCTTTGACTTATATATAGAAATATATTTTTAGTAATGACTAAGTTACTTCACACGTTATGCAAAGGTAGAAGACAAGCATCCACCTCTTCTTCTTCTTCTTCTTTTAAAATAACAAGCTACTTTTCGTCTATTAGGTTACAGCTAATATTACAAATACTATTGTGATGACTGAAAAAATAAAGCTAAGGTTTATTGGGTTGAAAATTCTACAATTATATCTATTTTTACCTAAAAACACATCTAAAACACCATAACCATTCTCCAAACCACCTAATGTTTTTTTATAGTGATATTCGTTATGTTTCTGCAAATCTAGTATTTTGTCTTCCCTTCAAATTCTATGAATCTGTTATTTCATCCTCTCTTCAGTTTCTACAACTTGGTCTTTGCGTTCTGTTTCTGTAATTTTTGGAGTAATTGTATTACTTCGAGAATATATTTGTTTAATTTCTGTGATATCTGTTCAGTTTTTGCAATTTAGTATTTTGTTTTTTGTTGCTTTTGCATTCTGGTTCTCTGTGATTGTTGATTATGACTACTGAAAGAGATGATTTGCTTTAGTCTGTAAGTGTGAGGTTGGATGAGAAGAACTATTTGTATTGGAGTTATGTAATGCGAAATTTCCTTAAGGGTAAAAAGATGTGGGGAAATGTCAATGGAACCTATGTGGTACCTAAAAATACTGAGGAAGGGGATGCTGCTTTGATAGATGCATGAGAAGCAAACAATGCAAAGATCATCACTTGGATTAACAATTCTGTTAAGCATTCCATAAGTACGTAGTTGGCGAAGTATGAGACAACAAAAGAGGTTTATGATTATCTGTAATGGTTATTCACGCAATCAAATTTTGCAAAGCAATATTAGTTAGAGAATAACATACGAGCTCTTCACCAGAAGAATATGAGCATTCAGTAATTCTATTCTGCAATAACAGATCTTTGGGATCAGTTGACTTTTACAGAATCGACAAAATTAAAGGCATGTAGTGCCTATATTGATCGTAGGGAACAACAATGATTGATACAATTTTTAACGGCACTTCATAGTGATTTTGAAGGACTCAGAGGTTCAATTCTACATCGTTCTCCACTGTCTTCTATTCACTCTATTGTCAGTAAGTTATTGACTAAAGAAAGACGTCTTCAATATTATTTTGAAAAGGAAATTCTTTCTGCTTTGAATCCATCTGTACTAGCAGTACCCTCCAAGTCATTCTTTAATCATCAGAATAAGCCTTATACAAGAATTGCCTTCGATGAGTGCAATTTCTATAAACAGAAAAGTCATTGGAAGACTCAGTGTCCCAAGTTGAGACAACAGAATCCAGCTTGAAACTCTGGTAGCCAGTCACAATCTAATGCTCATAAACCACCTCAGAGTTATAAACCACCACACTACAATACTGCAACAATAGTTTTATAAGGCCCTATCACCGATCCTAGTACTCTTGCTGAGTAATTTCAAAAGTTTCTCTCCTTACAGCCACAAGCAATGTCTGCTTCTTCTTCCGTAGGTCAGTTGCCTCATAGTTCCTCAGGATGTCATTTTTTGAATGAGATTGTTTGGTTACGTTTGTTACTTGCTGATATGAGAGTTTCTCTTTCTCATCCTACTTCTATGTATAGTGACAACTAGAGTTCTATTCAGATTGCTTATAACTCGATTTCTCATGAACGAACTAAGCATATTGAGATCGATTGTCATCTTACTCGTCATCATCTCAAGTATAACACCATTACTCTGCGTTTTGTTTCTTTTTCTTTGCATATTACAGCTTTTATTACCGAGTCACATTCCATTTCTTGTTTTTGTTTTCTAGTTGACAAACTCTAGATACTTGTAGCTGGCCGTATCGTGAGTTTGAGGGAAGATGTTAAGAAATATATTTTTTTTGTTTTATTTATTAAAGGTAGAATAATATTTTCAGTTTAGCCTATATATAATCTCTTTATACCTAGGTTAATTAAACACTTTAGAATATTGTGATTAATGAAAACCCTAGCCTATTTCTCTCTTATATACGTATTTGTTTTCTGTTAATTTGGATGGCTTTAACACTAATAACTCCAAAACACCCTAAAATTACCTAAAAAAACCAACCAAATAACAAATCTCTAAACCAAGCTTAATCTTTTTTCTCATGAATGTTTAAAGAAAAAATTATCATCATCAAGCTCCTTTCATCGAATGAAACACATGGACACAAAAAACAACAAGTTTGTTAGTTGAAAAGTGTTCCAACCAACCATTTTCTCTCTCCTCACCTTGTCAAGTGACTTTTTCTCTTTTCTCAAAGATAGGAACTATAAAATGAACTTTTGGATCAAAGTATAAATTATCATGAATTTGGTGTAAAGCACGTAGTTTTAACAGTGTTTTACTTTTTAGTTTTCATTTTGTATTTTTATTATAATTTAGAATCCAATTTTATTTAATTAGGCTATAAAAGGATTGAATTAAAAAAAACTTAAAAAATGAAAAAAAAATCAATTAGTTCACTGTTAATATAAAAAGTGAAACTGACCCATGTCTTATTATGCTGAAATGATGCATATAATAGGAAAGGTAATTGTAGATTGTGGAGAAGACCATTTATTGTTAATGAATGTCTTATTATAGGCTAAACCAATAAAATTTTATCGTGAGAAATGGAATGAATTTTTGTCTTGAAGTAAAATATATTAATTTAACTTTTAAGGAAAAGACATTAAATTTATCATTTTTTTTAGAATTAAAATGACATTTACCTAAACAAAAAGACTAAATGTGTTCTATTATCAGGGACATGAAGGTGTCATGTCATAGTTGTTAATCTCAATCCATATCTATGGGTGGGTTGACCCTAGAAAAACACTAGATCTAGAGCTTGATTTTATCTAACTTTCTTGTTGAACTGGATAAGATATTAACCTAGTCAAAATTATTCAACCTAATCATATTTTTAATGACCTAATTGGTCTAACCAAACTATTCTAAACTTATCGAATCAGCATTCAAGGAAAAAAAGAAAAAACAAGACGCTACAATTTTAATAAAAATGATTGACCTAAATCGATTTATGTAACTAGAGTAAAATGACTCAGTAACCTATGTTTTTTTTTCAAGTTAATCCTCGAATGAGGTTAGATAACAATGGTTGTGGCTTATGGATATCAGTGTTCAAATCCATCCCTAAATAGTCAAGTGTTTATCTTTAAATAATTGCTAGTGTTTTCACTTTTTACCCATATTAATCTAAAATCAATGTTTGGTCAAGGTATGTTTATTTTAAAAGTAAAACACATGATATTTATTAAATAATAATGTTTTTCTTTCAATTCGAAGCATGATACCCTTTCTTTTAACCAAAATATTCTGAGGTAATTATATTCTTGAATGATATTAAACAAATTATTTTTATTTAATGTAAATATTAACATAATCTAATCAAAATAAATAACTTCAATACATAACTTACATTGAGTGGTTGGCTTTCCATTATGCAATAATTTTACCAGAATATGGATATCTTGAAAAAGAGATTCCACATCTGCTTGCCAAAATGAATGAGCTTCGATCGATATTGTATGCATTAGGTACTTCTTCATGATTAACACTTAATCTAACATCATAATCATCAACATCAGCAACATTACTACTGAGATGAAATAGAGAGAAGGGAACTATTGGGTTATAACCTAGATTCGCCAATGGAAATTTCATCAGTAGTTTCATTGGTGTGTTTCCACATCAACAAATGCTAATGGAAATTCATTTATTTTTTAATATTTTTAAATTCATCAGCAATTTTGTTGCCATTTCTCAAACCTATTGTAATTTTTTGATGAAATTGCATATTTGTCATCATTTCCATGTCCATCGCCAAATTGTTGCCATTTTTTTCTTGTTATAACCCCCAAGCCAACTTAAATTTACAACAACAATAACAACACCAAGCGTTTTCAAGCCAACAATTGTGAACATTAAACCCACTATCATAAGAAAAAGTACTTTAAAAATGTAAAAAATATAATGCATTATAAAATTACAACAAATATGTTACATAATGTCAATTTTATTACACAATAATTGTTTCTTCATCTAAATCAATGCAACACCTTTTAATGAGAATCCTTATTTTTATTTTCATCATCTGCTTTGTTGAATTCACGTTGATTGATCTCATCATCTCCATCTACTCTTTTATGTCCATTGGTACTGAATATTACATTTAACTTATCAAGATCAATATCAACATAAATATTCTCAATATCATAAAAATTTAGATTTTTTAAACTTCGTAGATAGAGTAATTTAATATCGATCAACTAGCTTATCCATTTGGAATACATTGTCTCCCCCATCTTCAACTTAGATATGACTCCTCGGTTTGGTTTTCACAACAAATAACCAATCAACTCTGTTAGTATCCTTTATAAAGGAATAAATTTATGTATAATATACATTTGTTGACATTATTTGATAAAAACTAAAACATTGTTGATGTTATAATTTCTACCTCTTTTATTTATTTTGACCATACCATGATGAGGATCTACTCTAATTTCTCTATCGGTATCATACCAATAGTTTGTGAATAATACTAATGCATCTTTCTCACTATAATATCACAACTCAATAACATGTAGTAACTTGCCATTGAACCCTTTGTACAAAACCCGATATTATATGTCTTTCTACCCTCACTATACTCTTTAGTATAAAATACATGTTCATTGATGAAAAACTCATTATAACACTGGACCTTTCTTTCAGAACCCAAATATAGGAATTTCAATCTACCAGCATTGCCTCCCATGTTGAAAACTTGGTAAAAGTTAATGAACAACCATTAACGGCCCAGGAAAAAAACATAAGTAAATATATTCTTAAGAGTTAAGAATTATTAAATACTTACATATGTATTAAACCATATAGTGAATTATTCATCTTGTAAATGGAAAATTTAAGCTTTAGTAGCGTTTAGATTTTGGGATAACAATAATTGATGATGTTGTATGTAAAAAAAATTAATAAATTGAGTCTATATGAGATTTTAAGTGAAAATGATTTAAAACTATATAATTCTAAAATTGTCTTAGCAAATAAAATGTCTTAATCCATCACAGTTGAATAACACATAATTATATGCTTGTCTGAATTTAATATTTGTCAAATATCTTCGCCCCACTTCATTCTTTGATAATGGTCATCCAAGATGGAAAAATATTGACAAATCTCCACTCGAAGGTTGTTCACACCATCATCGTGTTCTGAATTACGTTGATTCTTATTCTCAAGCGAGGCTTAAAATAATACGAGGTAAATGTTAAAATCACTTTAATAATATAAGCCCCACATATTAAAGCCTCAATATATAGTTTGTTTTTAAAGATTGAAAAAGTATCTGCATGCAAGTAATTAGAGATGAATAATTGAATTTTTATATATAAAAAAATCTACAATTACTTATGATGCATAAATCCCTAACCTCTCTTTAACCTCTCGAATGAATACATCCATCTCTACTGCACTCGCCCTCTAACTTTTGCCTTATATGTTAAATATATAGGCAGATGCAATATTGAGGTAAAAATGAGAGAGGGAAGAGCATTTCAAGTTTATCTATTGTCTTAATGATATTCGTTTAAAGCTGCTATATGTGTGGATATACAACTTGCTCGAATAAATATCTCTGAAAAATGGCTATTCTCTGTTAGTGCATCCTATATTCCTTTTGAAAAAAAAATCATATAAGCAATATAAATACATGGCAATCATGACTTTTTATTCCATACAATTTGTAGTATCCTAAATTCACAATCCAACTATGTTTGAAGCATATCCATCAGAAAATCATAGATTCTTAAGCCATTTATAAACAAGAAATTATGCATTCTTATCTAAGGCAAAAATGGCTTTAGGCTTTATAACACATAACCCATCATTAAACAACTACATATTTTGACAATCACAATACAAATCTAGATCCATTCTAGCTTATATATTGTCTTTTGTTTGCCATTTCACTTCCATAACAGTGTTAAGAATATTGTTAAATATATTATTCTCAATATGCATGACATCCAAAAAATAATGGATAACATTTGTCTTTCAATTAGAAATATCCTAAAATATACTTTGTTTTACCCAAGAGTCACACCAAAACAAGAACATTTCTACTTACCTGAATAAAAACCAAATGAAATACCCTCATATTATGGCACTGCATCATATAATACTTCACCCAATAATACAAGCAGTGCAACATTCCTTTCATCTTTACCTTTCAATGAGTCATTTTTCTGTTTTTTTGTATAGATGATGGCTTGGCAAGAACCTCCAATAATAATAAAAAGAAGAAGCTTTACCATCATTTATTAAGATAAAGGCCTTATTATTTCTCATATAATATGGGCAATCTAATTTTTCATGTGTGCTTTAACATAAAACCATCCCATACTAACAGTTTTTGTATTAGCCTTCTTACCATCATTACCGAAATCACACTATTTGGTATTACTCTTCTCTCCCTTCTAAACGCTATTATTATATTTCTCATCCCTTGAATAGTTATGGTTTTAGTATAACAATCCATTTATGTCTGATATATACTCAATCAATCCATCCCCATAATTAAATTAAAATCATATAACTTTAAAGGAACTAAATCCACTTTCATATTATATCCTCTAATAGTTATCTTAATTCCCTTAAACATATGATCTATATCAATGGTTTCACCTAGGGGTGTACTAACTATCAATCTTTTCTTTAGTTTACTAGGTAACACATGCAATTTATTTACAACTTGATATGACATAAACAAGTGTGTTGCTTCAGGATCAAACAAGATGTAAACTTGTTGTGAATTTAAAAATATTATACCTACCACTACCTCCGATGTAGCACCAACATCCTCCTAGATCATATAATAAACCCTCCCCTGATTCCTATCCTCCAAGATCCTGAGTCAACCCTTATCACACTCGTCCTAAAATGAGGAGGTCTAACTAGCTTAATAATAATTACTGACTGTTGTTTTCTTTTAACTTTACGGAGGTCTAACTAGCTTAACAATAATTACTGACTGTTGTTTTCTTTTAACTTTACAAAGATATTCTTTTCTTTTTTTATGTCTCTTCTCCTCACAGTAAAAACATCTCATAACCAAATACTTACACTCCCTTCATTAGTGCCCCTCTCCTCTTCATATGTAACATCTCCTTAGAAAAATTGAGCAATCACCAAGATGTCTTAAATTGCACCTGTCATACAAAGGATAAACATATCCTTTTTGTTTTATAACCCCTTTTGCAATAGTGAATTCTAGGCATATATGTCCCCTATAAGCTCATTTTCCATTAATTTATAAGGATCCTTCAAAACTCCCTTATATAGAAAAGTTTCCTTATTTTCTTTAGAACTGTCCAAACTGCTGCTTTTCCTTTTCATTTTTCAGAATGGAAGGCCTACTTGTAAAGAACATATATTCATTCCTCTTTGTCCTAGCCATTCTTCCTTATTTCTCTTCTCTCTTCCACTTTCTGATCATCTTTAATTACTATTTCAATTGTCTGGGTAGCCTGCACTAATTCCCTTACCATTTGGAACTATATCGAAATTAAAACCCTCTTTAATTTTTTTCTAGGACTATCTTGAAACCTCTCGATCCAATGACATTCCATGGGCAAATATGCAAAGCAAACATAGACAAGTTTTGGAATCTCTTTTTTATATATGTCAGCCTCATCATGTCTTCTTGTCTCAATGCTAGGAACTCTAGTTTTTTTTATCTCTTATATGCTACCAAGAGTTATATCGTGTCTCAAACTTTGTTTTGAAATCTTTCTAAGTTAGTATTTCTTCTAAACTCGTCTATCTCAGAATCTCCTACTAAGAATGGGCATCATCTAACAACAATTGTGTTACAAAATCCACTTGTAGCTCTATTAACATTAGGATCTGAGTAATAACCATCTCCACCTTAGCCAATGTTTGGAAACCTTGATGTTCTCCTCCCCTAAAAAAGGTACACAACCAAGTTATCTCATGGTTTTTACCTCGTGTACCAGGGTAACCACCTTATCAACCTTAAGGATTGTGCTAGTGGTCCTAGTCATTCCTGTCATCATTACCCTAACAAGCTGTTCTAAGTAGGTAGGACCTTCATATGGTTTCGAAGCCTTAATTGGTGTAGCCTACGATGACCTATTAACTTGTTCCCTCCCTTTTGATACTTTGGTTTGTGGCATTTCAACTCGTAAAAAAGAGGAGTCATGTTGATGTCCTATTGATTCTCTCGATTCTTCATGCCCTAAAATAATAGGCACATGTGAAGCAGTATCAGCTAGGGCATCCTCCCTTCAACCTTCTTGGTGATGATCATTATGATCTCTTCCTCGTACCAGAAAGGGATTAATTCTAGTTTAGAGAGACAACATTTTATGTCCTTTAAACTATAACCTTGCTCTGATACCAATTATAACAACCTTTTTTTTTTCAAAATTTTGGAATTAAAACATACACATTAATATAGGATTTTCCATGAATTGTTTTTAATGAAAATCCTACAACATTTCCCAACCCTAGCAAGTTATTGAAATCATCAATTTCCATATCAACCATCTTCTATCATACATTCCAATCATCCTGGATATTTTTTCAATGATCACTACAATCATAAATAAACTATATTCATTAACACATACTATTTATTCTAAATAGATAGCACACAACTTACATTGTATTACTAATTATCTTTCGAGATTAAAGAAATTATAACAATAAAATTAATAAAAAAAATATAAAAACATCACATTTATCTAACTAGAAAATATTAACAAACAAATTACATGTCACCGTATATAAACTAGAAAGTTATACATGTTGAACTTATGTATTAACTAGAAAGTTATACATAAGTTCAACATTTCACAATGTCATTAATTTAATAAGTTTTAGATCCCAATACATTAGCCTACAATGAAGTTATATTACTACCTAAATTATAACAAAGAAGATCACAATCATAATTCACTCTATTCTGGATGAGTTTATAATGACTTGTAATACATAACATAAATATATAATTAATATAATACAACCTTTATCTAAGAATATAATTACCTCTATAATTGTATTTCCTCTTTGATCACTAATTATTCCCAGACTTAGAATTAATTAATATCTCATTTATTATTGCATCATAACAAAACCCTCTTTTTTTTTTTATCACTTTCCATTGATATCATTATTCATGATACCATTGATTATTCATGTCGACAACAATATTCATCAATTTCATTGATTATCATTTCTCAAATGACAACTAAATTTATGCTGGTATCAATACCTGTGATAGCATTAATTACCCTCACCTAGTAATTAATTCATGCCAACAATGATGTTCATCATTATCATTAATCATTTTTTTCCCAAGTGACTAATCAAGTTATGCTAATATCAATACTCATGATATCATTAATTACACTATATGGTAATTAATCCATATTGACATTGATTAGTCACATTTTCTCTCAAGTGACTAATTAGTTTATGTTGATATCAATACCTATTCGACAACGATATTCATCATTATCATTAGTCATCTTTTCTTAAGTGACTAATCATTTTATGGCAATACAATATCCATGATATCATTATTTACCATCACTCTTATCCAGTAAGCCTTCAATAATTTCAAATGGATAATCTCATTCATATTCACATTTCTCATTATAAATTCAATTATTATTTCCTTAACAATTATCATCTCTCTAATACTATAAAATAATTTACCATTTAATAGGGTTTATTACCAATTATCCAAAACAATTTCTCCTAAATCCTAAAATTGACTAGCTTTAAAGGCCTTCCCTCTTCTTCTTTTTATTAAGCATCTAATTTCAACATAATTCAATTATAATTAGCTTAATTACATCCATAGAACTCATCAATTATATCAAAAATTCAAACAAAATTCCCTTCTTCTACTCTCCCTCTCTAGCCGAACAAACCTTATTGAAAGGGAATGAATTTTGGATTTTCTTTCAATTTTGTACAAATCTTCCACTTACCCAATATTTGTTCATGCTTCTAAACTTGATTTTAACAAAAAAAAACCCAAATGCCTTTTCAATCATCATAACCACAAAAATCTATTTTTTCATAATACTCAAACATCACTTTAAACCTCAATATGCTAAAACTTTCAAAAGTAAACAAAATAAAAATTGTTTTTATCTTGAAACAATAAAAAAACAAAGAGAAACTTAGAAGAAAATTAATTTAAGCTTCCTTTCACGTTTTCTTTCCTCCTTTTCTAACACCAAATTTTCTCCTCCAAGCCTTTAAAACCACTAAAATCACTCACTTTCCTTCTTTGATCATTCTCTAGCCCTTTTGATTTCCCAAAAGTACTACTTTTTAAGAGATTTTTCAAGAAATTTGAAGAAAAAACTCCAGAATCCCTAACTCCTCTCTCAACATTGTTGTCGGCCTTAATAAGAGAAGAAAAATATTTATACTCCTTATTTTGCCTATTTACAAATTGACCCCTAAAGATTTTAATGTCCTTTAATTTGCCGCCTCATTCTTAATTTTAACAATTTTTAATAGTACACCAAACTTTCTTATTGTTTAATCAATTCCTTAATATCCATTTAAATGATTTTCATTGAAAATATATTTTTATTTATTTATTTATTAGACCATGGGTTTTACAAGAATCTTTTAAAAGTTTAATTAACGTAGTTGTATCTACATTTAGTTCTTCATTTAAAGGGATATTAAGTGAACCTTCACCTAAATAACCATGATTCATTCTCATTCATCCATCACCATACTCCTATAAAAATTATTATTATCATCCACAAACTCATGCATGTTGCTAGAACTAGAAGTTAAGTCAATCGTCCTTTCTAACATGGTTTCGTAAGGAATATATGATTTCTCTTATGCAAACCAACATAAGTATTTCTTGACGACTCCTTTTTTAAGTAAATGCACCATCACAACGTCCTTATTGTGAAGCTTTTTATTCTTACACTTGATAAATGGACATCTAATTTTGCCTCCATTAATATTTTTTTATTTAGAAAGTACAAAATTATTAAAACCTCAACTCCTTGTAGATAATCTTGCCTATTTAACCTTTCAGGTGAATCTCAATACATCTAAGAATGATCATCCATTGCTTATAAAATCTATATCCAATAATATTGCTATTATTAATTCCATAAAAAAATCAATTTCCTTAAATTTCCAGGTTAATAGTAAAATTGTCAAAAAATGATTGATATCCATTAAAATAATCTATCATTTTTTCAATTATAACACACATAAGTTACAAAATCAAACTAGTACAAACAAACTACAAATATTATAAAATATTTCAATAAATTAACCTAAAATATAAATCGGTTACAAAAAAATAATATGTGAGTTTGCTTACTTTGTGTATCAAAGCTTCACAAAAAATTCAACGATGGATGTTGTCATTAATGATATATGTAAATTGATGCTAGTGGGTTTGGGTGGCTAGATTTGTGAGAAAATAGGTAGCTGCTAGTATTTTTTAAGCAGAAAGAAGAAGAAGAAGAATGCCGGTTTTAACTTATTTACATTCCTGATGGAATTATTATATCAGCAATTCTTTTAGTAAATAATGACGTATTAGCTTTTTGAAGGAATTGCCAGCATAATTTTTATTTATTTTTTTAGTCCACCAGAAATTAACAACAAAAAAATATTATGTCAACAATGAAAATTCTCCATCACTATTTCTATAGAAAAGTAGCAACGGAATATTATACTTGTGTTTTTATTGTTATTTGCTAATTTTGTAATAGTAAACATTCACAAGGAATGTATTCTTACAGTAGGCCAGGACAGAAGGCAGAATACAAACCATATCCAACATGCACTGAAAAAAATACAGGTGTTAACTTCGTTTTCTCATTTTCCTATCTCAGAACCTTAAGACCAGCTCTTGTCGTCAATGGCCTTTCACCTGTACATACTTTGTTAAGTCTTACATTCTGGTTGGGAAATGGCAACAGAGAACATCGGGCCCAATTTTGTATCTCTTTCATATTTGTGAAACCTCGAAGCCATGTTAAAGTAAATTAAGGATTTAATTGGATCCGAGGCCCGATTTGGACGCTCTTTGAGGAACTGTTGGTTGGAGGGTCGAGGTCTGTGGACATGATTAAGGACTCAGCAGTGTGCACCTTCAATAAAACATCTCCACCTCGACCGAGCTCTGACGGCCTAAACTATTGCCCAAACATTAAACAAAGACGATGTGCAGCCCATTACCACCTCTCCCATGCAGGCAGCATCCAATCCATAACCTTATAATTTATATTACAATTTACATCACATCAAATACCCATCTTGGCACATATAAATTTCCAGGTATATACTCATCACAGGAGCTGGGACGCATTAATTGATACGAGGACATTTTATGGTTTTGATATTTATTTTCAAATGTCAATGTTCTATCCCTTCCAAAATTCTAGTTCACGTAAGGATACAGGTTGCATTTCTAATTAAACATGTCCTCAAAAACGACAAAGACTCATGACTATGACTTCAAGTTGATCCTTTCTTTCTACCTTGGCCTCCGGGTTCCACGTACCATAAGCCATTAGATCCAACATGTTCAACCCCATCACCTTCATCTTGCGCCACGTTGCCCTTCTCTAATACCAAAACAACTCCAGCACAAGGAGTTTCAACCCCAGAACTGTCATCAAAGATGGAAATATCGCAATCTATAAATTGCCCTGTTCTAACGTAACCTATGTTCTGCCAAAATTGTTTCTGTAACGTGATATACACAGAGACTATTCAACTCCCCCCATCTCTAGCTTATTTGCGACTCTGCCATTTTAGACTGGTCATTGTTCCATTCTTAGCTATACGGAAAGAAATGCGCTATTCATAACCTCCGCCTAATACAAATGATAATTGTGGTCATTGTCACCTGCAAAGTGTCTCCATCACTTATGTTTCCTTTTGCTTTTTACTTCCATTTGCAAACTTTATAGTCATCAAACGTTTTTTTAATGCTCTCTGCTTGAATTTTGATAAGAATAAGATAGTAAGGTCTAGGTCAGAACAGCACTACAAATGGAAGAAGTGAGCCTGCAATGTGGATTTGTCCAGTTGTTTATCATTGCAAGAAAGATGGATTCAATAAAGGAGGTCGACAGTGAAGTGTTTTTAGGGTAAGGGATTTCTTCATTATAGCGTGGAATTCATCTTAGATATGTATGAATATTGTTGGAGTATTGCTTTGTAAAAAGAAAATTCTTAACCCATATGCAGTGAATAGAAATATAAAATAAACCATAAATTGATCTAAATTGTCATTATATCTATTCGCTATATATTCGTTAAACAATTTTCTTTAAACATAGCATTAACTCTGTTGTTGTGGGAAGTAAAGGGAGAGGGAAATCATAATTAAAATGCAGGAACGCGGATTAGGATATAAGCACAAAAATAACACAAACCATAAACCATATATGGAGATAATATATAATTTTTGGAGATGCAAAATGTAAATTTTCTAATAAATATATAAATCTTAATTTTAAAATATCATGAAAATAAAAATTTCGTGATTAAATACTAAACTTTTTAAAGTCTGTGGGTAGCTATGGTGGCATCCTCAATCCTAGTAATTGTTGGAGTTGTAAAATGCAAATTCTCTAAGAAATAAACCTTAATTTTCCAAGTCTATGGGTATCTAGCATCCTCAATCCTATTTGTAGTTCCATCCTTGATTGTAACAGCTCGAACTTGATTATGGGAGACTTGAACATGAGCTCATTTATCTTATGGTACATGAACCAAGTGAGGATTGTAAGAAAATCCATCCTAATTACAAAACTGAATAGAAAAAAAATACTTTGTATCATCAGTAACATTTACTGGAACTCCTCCCCCTTTCTCTCGATATTAGATTTCTGAAGAGACCTCCAAGGATTGTTTCAAGTACAAAACAGGGGCAGCAACACTACGTGTCAGTCAAACAGGGATGATTAAAAAAAAAGCAGAATAGGACAAATATCTTTCTGTAATTAAAAAATTGTCCCCATCGACGTCTCCGAAGAGGCTACGATACTAAAGCAACAATATGCACGTGTCCTCTGAAGTGAAAACAATCTTTCTACGTTGAACCATAAATTTTTGGACACGTACAACGTCCTGAACTGAAGCCCCACCTGGCTATAACTCCAAAACGACAATGACGACAAAAAAAATAGATGCTCCGCTTTGACCCGGTGCAGCTGGCATAATAATATTGGGTGACGTGTTACAGATACTTTTGGTCCTAGGCAACTAATCTTATTTCATTGGATGAAGTTGGAGGATATTATTCCTTTTGATTTTTCTTAAAAAATTTGTCTTTGACAGATATATATATATATATATATATATATATATATATATATATATATATATATATATATATATATTCTGGGAAGAGAACCAAAGTGAGGCACGTTGAGTTTGAGAATAGGACTCACTCGCCCACCCAACTCTTCTAATATGGCTCAAGTCGACTTGTTTACTGATCAAGACACTGTAAAATGTATACAAATTACTCGGAGCTGTGAATTACTCGATTGCTAGTTTAAACATTCATGGGAATCAATTGCTAATTTGTGTAATCCAAGATGCGATAAATTAAATGTTTGCAAGAGCTTCTGTGTTCCTGAAACATCACCCTCCCTCTCTAACACACAAGTCCAGATCGAGGATTCCATTTATTTTCTATTGAAAGTGAGATTGAGCGTATCCATACCTCCACGCTTCACAAATGACACTTGCCATGCCAGCGTGGGAAGACAACAACTGATCAACTATATATGGAAGAATGTAAAAGACACGTGCCGCGGGCCTCTACCAAATTGGCCCACGAATCGCGTTCACCAGCGTATCATCAAGATGATGATCAAGGATCAATCTCTCCAGCAAATCTGGAAACAAACCTATATTCTCAATTCTGATGACATGACGGAGGCTTTGTTTTGAAATATGAAACTTGCTTGTAAAGACCAGTGATAGCTAAGTGGCACAACGTGACTCACGTTGCCGACACCGTCAAGTTAAAGACAAAATACAATGTCCTTGGACGGTTCAATAGTTTATTTCTATCCTTATATAAATCACTTAAAATGTGCCTCAATATGTATTCATCTACCTTTCAAGGACAAATGCACGTTGTTCTCTGCAATTAACTTTGAGGTTCAATCTAAATGCAAGAATCTGCAACTGGGTCAATTTAATCTCTACAAATTAAGATCCTCGTCGATGTAAATTCAGCAACCTGGATTAGCATAATTAAAGACTATGCATGATTCAGTTCAATTAGATTCCAAAGGAACTTGCATGCCTTAACTAGTGAGGTTTCAGTTGAATTTCTCCAAAGGGAGAACCCACAGTACTGTTTATGAGAAAAAAACTTCCATTAATTGTTCAGAGTAGTGGAAGCTTATAAAGACTTCATCATGACATGCATCTAAAAGGTGTAAACTTTTCTAATCAAAAGTTAGAAATTGAAATCAAAATATTTTACTATGACTTATGGCGACAGGTTTGTGTTACTATATAGAAGAAACGATAAAGTCATGGATGAAAATAAACAAGCCGGCTTGAATAGGCCACCTAAGCTAGAGCCCCATCAATGAAATAACCCCAAGAAAGAAATTGGTCATCAAATAAATGTATAAAAAGTTGGAAAATATGTATATAGTGTTCCCAAGGAATTATAAGAAAAGCACAGTACGTACGTTATCAGCCCCCACAAACTGCAGATATAAAGCAGCAATTAGGCCAATTCCAGTTAGACCCGGAACCAAGACTTGATCATTCAAAATCCTAGCCAATAAGTAGATGCACACACTCAAGACGTTCACCTATTGCTCACAAATACTTTCACATTCCAAAAACATTCTCCTTTACCAACATATTCTATAGTTGAATTAATTAAAGATATAGAAGTTCCCGAAGGCAGGTGAAGATCCCAACAAGATGTTTGATGGAGGAGAATATTCTCCTTCAGCAACAGAGCCTTTTAGCTGCTTGAACAGTGTCACAACCTCCAGAAAGAGGAAGAACAAGATTAAAAGGAGGTTTAGCGATGAGCAGATTAAATCATTGGAAACTATGTTCGAATCGGAAACAAGGCTTGAGCCTCGAAAGAAGATGCAGCTGGCAAGAGAGCTTGGATTGCAACCACGACAGGTTGCGATATGGTTTCAGAATAAGAGAGCTAGATGGAAGTCTAAGCAACTCGAAAGAGACTACAGCATGCTACGAGCTAACTACAATAGCTTGGCTTCCCGGTTTGAGACTCTGAAGAAAGAGAAGCAAGCGTTGGCGATACAGGTACTTGATATACACCATATTCATTTAAGTTTTTTGTTCTCTACTGGTAGTAGAGGGGAAGAAAAGAAACATTTGCGTGCATAGTACTAACGAAGGGTTTTCCAAAATCGGACAGTTGCAGAAGCTAAATGATCTGATGAAGAAGCCGGGAGAGGAAGGAGAGTGTTGTGGCCAAGGAGCTGCTGTGAAAAGCAGTGAGGGCGAATCGGAGAATGGAGACACAACTAAGGGTGAATCAGAAACGAAACCTAGATTGTCAATTCAACAACCAGAGCATGGATTAGAAGTCCTTTCAGATGAAGATAGCAGCATAAAGGCAGATTACTTTGAATTAGAAGAAGAACCGAACCTAATGAGTATGGTGGAACCGGCTGATGGATCATTGACATCACAAGAAGATTGGGGGAGTTTAGACTCCGATGGCCTCTTCGATCAATCAAGCAGTGGATATCAGTGGTGGGATTTCTGGGCTTGATTGAAGAGTAAACTGGATGAAGCATGAAACACATGTATAATTAGTCTTTGTACTGATGAACTCCACACCTGGTGAGGCAATATTTAGAGAGACCGTCGGAGAGGAACACTTCAGAGAAATGCATCAATTGACGTGACGAATTTGGATTTGTTGTGAATATAGAGATTCAAATTGTCCTCTTGATGCAACCAGAAAAGCTGCCACGCTGATCTTGCCTCTCCGAATATACCCCAAAACTAGTGTCCCTACTGGTTTGAGCCAGGAAAATGATTGAGTCCAGAAGAAAAGGAAAAAATAAAGGCAGCCGTGTAAGTAGCAAGCTAGTGTGCATAGAAGAGTTGCTTGTAGGTGGGGAGAGACGGGAGAAATGCTGCATTACTACTACAATACAGAGACATTCTCTCCACTCTTTAAAGGAGTTGCTGTTGTGCTATCTTATATTCAATTCAGTATTTCTTTCTTTTTTTCCCACACTAGTGATGTTTGCAGAGAAATTTCGTTGTGCATGTATGATCAGATGGATCTAAAATTGAAGTTCACAGCACAAGGAAATATTGCGAATTATCACGCTGACTAAACGAAAGTAATGAAAACTATAGGCTTGAAATCAGAGGTTCTTAGTGATCCAGCAGACATACCAAAAAAGGCCATTGAGAAACTATAAATTTCAGGACAATTTAAGTCGTACAATAATTCTTCTGCTTTGGAGAGTTCTCTTCGTATAAACTAAAGAGCATTACATGTGTAAGAATTAATTTTGTAGTTTAAATTCAAAGTGATTTTAATTTTTTTAGGTGCATATATGTTTTTTTTTTTGTTGATCAGGCAACACCCAGATTTAAACTGAGAAAAAAAGATTTGTAGTCCCCAGCCTTATCACTTGGCCATGTCGCCAAGGCAATAGAAATACAAGGCAATAGAAATTAAAAAATAGACGAAAATACTTCTCTTTTTTTTTATTGAATTTTTTTTTTTAACCTTGTATCTTGAATCTTTTTTTTCTTAATCTGAATCCCTTTTCTAAAAGAAATCCTTTCTTTTTTGAATTGGATCAATCTCTTTGATTAATTTTGTATAGTATGTCCAAACACGCATTATCTTAATTCTTTTTCCTTTCTATTAAAATAAAAAAAAAATGTAAATTTTCAGTCACAAAAACCGAAGCTAAAATTGGCAAAACAAATATCAGTCTAGCAGACGAAGTGCCACTCATATTCTCTTCACTAAGTTTAATGAAACGTTGTTTAGGGTTTTTAATTTGGGATTGGTAAATTTTGATTGAGTTTATATTCTTTCAATTTCTCTTAATTGCACCCATAATTATCTCTAAATTTTTAATTTCATGCAATTTAACCCTTGCCAAACTCAATTGTCAGATCCTAAGTTGATTGTTTTTTTTTTTATTTGGTCCTTAGTTCTGAATTTATGAGTTTTGAACTTCAATTGACTAACAAACTTTCAATTTCTTCAATTTAGCTCCTAATTTGGTTAATTCCAACCCTTATATTCACACACTTTTTTCAGTTTGATCCTTGGTTTTGAATTTTTGCAATCAAGTCCCTAATTGTCCATCAAACTTTAATATTTATGCAATTAAGCTCCTGATTTGACCAAATTAACTCTTAAAAATTACAATTCAATCCCAGACTTTAATTTCTTTCAATTAAAGCCTAAATTGACTTCAAAAATCAAATTTTCTTACAATTAAGCCCTTAATGAATTCAATTAAACCTTGAAAATTTCTTTTTAAGTCCTTAAACATCTAATTTTGAATTTTTCTTCTTAAAATTGAATTTTCTTTGCCAATAGGGTCTTTATTAGTCGAAAATACACTATCAAATTTTTTTAATTTTGTATATTTTGATCCTTCTGCAACTAGTATTCTATAATTTTCTAGGCGTTCTGGTATATTTTTCTTACTAATATATTTTTTTTATTTTCTTCTAATTTTTTTTTGTATTTTCTTTCTTTTTTCTTATTTTTTTTGTTTATGTGGGGCTCTAAAAATAGGTAACAACACATAGGTTTTACCAAGGAACCCTCTGTCATCTTATAGAGGAATAATTACTCAGAGATCTCATACCTCTTAGTGTACCTACCCACATCAAACAATTCTTTTAGATTCATAATTATTATATGGGCATCCATATTCTCATGATGTGTTATGTAGGGAACAAATTGTAATATATATGACATTGATATTCATTCTTAACTTCATTGTCAACATCCTCATCAAGTACAAGAGGAATTGGATTTTCAAGAACATATAACATTCTTTCTTGTTTAAAAGCAATTCTCATAATTCAGTACCAGTCCAAGAAGTTATAATTATTATATGGGCATCCATATTCTCATGATGTGTTATGTAGGGAACAAATTGTAATATATATGACATTGATATTCATTCTTAACTTCATTGTCAACATCCTCATCAAGGACAAGAGGAATTGGATTTTCAAGAACATATAACATTCTTTCTTGTTTAAAAGCAATTCTTATAATTCAGTACCAGTCCAAGAAGTTATAATTATTATATGGGCATCCATATTCTCATGATGTGTTATGTAGGGAACAAATTGTAATATATATGACATTGATATTCATTCTTAACTTCATTGTCAACATCCTCATCAAGGACAAGAGGAATTGGATTTTCAAGAACATATAACATTCTTTCTTGTTTAAAAGCAATTCTCATAATTCAGTACCAGTCCAAGAAGTTTGGTTTAGTGAATTTATTAGCATCATATATGTTATGTAGGGAACTCATTATAATCTATCAACCTATTCATGTAAAGATAACAAGTATTTGTTTCATGCATAAATATTTATAACCAAATTTAGATAAAGTATTTATTCATAACTTGATCTCCCATTATTTTCTTGCAAATTAATAGCCCTCACTATTAATTAGAAAAATCTTGTTTAGATCTCCTAATAGGCTAAGATCTCATTTAATTTATATAACTCTGAGTAATTCAACAAATCAAAATAAACTAAATTGGATAGATAACATAGAATATCAATCACATCTTTATATGACTTCTAGATTAGTTAGGTTACAACTCTTTATCTAAACATATTATGTATGTTTAGCCTAACTACTGCCTCTAATATTAAATGATCATAAGTAACTCATCCAAATCATATAAGTTAGTTAAGTAGGATATAATTTTATAACATTAAACATATTCGATTAACGGTAACCTTGAGTAACTCAACAAATTATCCATGAATAGAATTCCGGTTTTATACATATAAAATCAGAAGGCAACAAATCATGAACTCAACATATACTTAATAAAATAAGAGATTCATTATTTAAATTTGAATTAGGTCTCATTTCATAGCATAATTGATATATCATACATAACAACTATATATTAACATACACCCTAGCATGTTATTCTATTTTGGTGATTATGGACATATCTAAAATAATTTCTGTAAGGCATAGAAGAAAATTAGGTGGTTAAAACCCAGGTAGCAATTGTAAATTTTCATAAGTCTTTTGCGAGCACCATGGTTGTATTCTTCATCGTCATTCTTTCTTCGATGTAGATTACAAAATAATTTTTCTTATCTTAATTTCTACTTTTCAAAGTTACATAATTGAATATGGAACCTCAAGTTACATTCCAGAGAAATTAGATGAAAAAATAATTTTACAACCCTGGAAGAAAAATAGAGAAAAGACAAGAGACATAAATCCTATTTAATATTACAATCATCCAACCATAAAAACAAAATCACATTGATTTTTAATGTCCATAATCATACATCATGCCTAGTAACACATTAATATGCATAAATAAATATATTGTGTGCTTTAATTCTAATTATTGGCTTTATGTGAAATTTTTTTAAAAAAATATTTCTAACATTTAGAAATATTAAATCAAATCTAATTTGATAATTTTCCAAACTTAGTAAATTTTATTTAACACATATTTTTCTTTGAAAATCGATTTTTCAAAAATTTAATAAGAAATTAATCATATTAAAATTCTTATTAACATCCTAAACATTTTTAGGATCAAATAAATAAAATTTTACAGCTTAAAAACTCTGTATATTTTAGAAAAACTATTTTTATAAACATTATTTAATTAAATATTTTAATTAAATCCTATTCCAATTAGGAAAATACAAAATCTATAATTTTTTAATCAAACAATTTAATTTAGTCCTAATCTAATTAGAAAAGTTAATTTTACAATTAATTTTTTTAGGGTTTTAATTTTATAATATAAAATCAATATTTTATACATGAAGGGGCAAAATCATAATTCTTTCCCAATTACATCCTAGATGTAATTAGGTATAAGTTATAGGGGTAAATTCATAAATTAAATCCAAAAAATCTTAAATAAGGCTCCAGGATAAAATCATAAAATTTGCCCCTTCTTTTTTTTCTTTGGTTGCTATTGGCAATGGGTACATATCCACCACCAACGACAACACCAGAAGTAGCGGACAAGGTTGACATTGCGCCAAGCAGCACAAGGCAGCCTAGCCGCTATTGTGCACAATAATGTGATGTTGCTGCCTTACTTTGCACGCATCCCCTTGCGGGAGGCAGTTGCCTTGTGGAGGGCTGTTAGCGGCAACGTTAGGCATTGTTTTTAGAGGGGCAAAAGCTTTGCTGCCTCGCTAGCCGGCAACGAGCTGGCTTGTGCACCATATCAAGCGCGCCAACTAGCTGCAGAAGGCGCAACGACCTAATATGTTTTTTTTTTAAGATTCCAGCTAAATCTGACCAAAATAGTAACCAAAACGTTTTTTAAAAAAATCATGAGAGAAAAAATTACTTTTGGGAAAAATAAATTTGCATATAAATTTAATTTTTAATTAATATTAATGACAATTAAAACATGTAATCAACAACCATAATTGCCTAACGAAGGCTCCGCAATCACTATTGGGTTTCCTGAAATGCATACTTGCAATAAAAACGATATGTTTTTTTTTCAAAAGTCTCAATGATCATGTTAGATAAATCTAGAGCTATTTAGGATTTATATAAAGATTATCTGAAGATTATATGTTCTTTTTTGTTTTAAATAATTGCTTCAAGGCTAGGTTATCACAAACCATAAGTCATCAAAGTGTCCGACCTCTAATGGTAATCCACACGAACCACTTGTGAGAAGCTTCCTAAACCCTTTTAGAATGAGTGAAGTTGCTATACCTTTGAGTGCTAGCTATTTTCTTTTGTTTTTATGTGTTTTTGTAATGTATTGTTGTACTATCATGTAATACACATAAAATAAAATGTATAGCATTCTATATATAGGGAAATTTAAAAACCCTATAAATGATAAAATATCAATTTTCCCCTTAAATAATATCACATGTATTATTTTATGATAATTTCATAAATTTATTCAATCAAGTCCCTACTTAATTTTTTCTGAGTCTAGAATTGTAATCCCCTATATTAACTACATTTTAGTCTTTAATTTCTAAAATTTATTTACAATCAAGTCACACTTGATTACTCATCCCATTTTAATTTTTGAATAATGGTTCTTATATGTATAACCCATTAGATTTTCTAATAAGTTGGATCAAATATAAATCATAATATTAGATAAAATAAGATTAAGTAAATTAAACATTTTAATATATTATCAATTCAATAATAAATTGGTTTATATTTGAAGATCAAGTACAACGTTTAGCAACTTGTCAAGATCTCCTCAATATTAGGAAAGTCATAAGTGATTTGGCCTAACCTTTCATGACTAGTTTCTTGGTGTAATTATTATTCATTCATCAATAATATTCCAATTTAGATATTATAGCATGAAGTATGTATGTTTTGTTAAATCATTTTAGTTCTTAACACTATAGTAATTGATTATTTAAATATGATTTAAAACTCTTTTCAAATCTTATTTCATCTTGGCCAAGGATTTAAAAATCAATACTATTTGAAAACAGATTGAATATTTTTTCTAATTCACCTAGGGTGATGAATTCTCTCCTGATTATTGAAATACTTTCATATAGTTTTTGTTATACCTAATATTGCTCATTTATTACCCTTAATTAGAACAACGTGTGGTCAAGATTAAAGCATAATACTCCTTATATAAGATAATTTAGTGATCTCAAATCTAAAATCACTTACACAACTATCATGTGAGTCTTTCCATAGACATGGGTCCATATGGAATTCTCTTACGGGTCAGTTTAGTGTATATGTCATCAAACAAACACCTACATATTAATTTCAAGTATTTTTCACATCTCAGTTTATGAGAGCAGCTGCTTCCTTTCTTAAAAGAAGGAACATAATATGCATAATTAATCTCAACAACTCTATTTAATGTCCAGTTTTAATAAAACATTGACCAAAAACATTTAGGAACAATACTTTGATGCTATAGGAATCTCATAATTATAACGACTTTATAATTCTCCATGCAAAACATTTTTGTTCAACAAATTTTATCTTTACTCTAGATTTATTAATCAAATATAATTGAATATTAAAAATAAAAAAAGCTTTTACTGATAATAAATATATTTTATGTTAATAAAATCAGCAATACATATAATTAACTCATTAACTACAAGATATATTCCCTAACCCTTTCCACTAGTTTGGTTACAAAATAATGATGCACCTGAATCTAAAAATTATGGCAAGCCATTTTTAATTTTAGAAGATTAATGTTGTTCTGTTTGGAATTTTTGTACGTCAAAGAGGTTCTCCAGTCTTCTACATTACTGATCGAAAATACGATATTAGAGCCATGGTAAAAGCTGGTGTAGGTTGTAAAGCTGTTCCCCTGATTGTTGAGAGCAAACTTGTGACTGCTACAAGACAATGCAGAACTCTATCTTCTCACTTGAGGAAATGGTTTCAAGATAGAAACCTTTCAGCTAAGGCCCGTACTCTACTACATTTGGAAGAAGGATAACCTGTTAACCAGTTCTTCTATTGTTTTTGTGCATGCTTTGCACAAGCTTACGAGCTGGCAATATCTGTCTGTTTCTTCGGGTACGTACAAGAAGGCAGCTAGGTTACTGTGATTGGTGTTTTGCGTAGAAATAATGATATTATGGCTGTATACGGATTTCAAGTGTTTTTTATTTAAAAGTATATTAAAATAATTTTTTAAAAATTTATTTTTAACATTAGTATTCTAAGAAAATTCAAAAATATCAAAAAACAATAATTTAAAATAATAAAATTCAAATTTTTTAAAAACTATACTTGAAACACAGACGGATCACCCTTGATGATTGTTCAGCCACAAGAGCTTTTCTCCACAGGATTTATATGACAAAAGCTTTTACTCCTGGTGGATGTTGATGGCCTAATCATGGGGTCCCTGATGCTGCTGGCCCTAACATGAAGCCAGGTTACAGCCAACATTTCGAACAATAATGCCTAACCTCTCAGAAAAATAGGAAAAGGTAGGAGTTAGACCTGGTTGATAAAATTGATTTCTCCTGGAAACTTGCCATTTCTGTTACACCTGTGCATTTTCTGTGTAATCACTGTGTATCATGTATATGTAGTATTTCTTCTCCAGTTTGGTATTGTGAAAAGACAAGTCGTTCTTTTGGAAACTCAAATTCAAACTACAAGTCTTTTCATCAACGATCATAAAGCAAAACTGACGTCAGTCAGTCAATCTCTTTACTCTCTCTAGACCAGACATGAAATACTGCTTAAATCTGACTGCCAACATCAATATACAGTATTGAAAAATCAAAGCAGGCAAAAGACAAAAGAAACAGGTTCGTAAATTTCTTGAGCCAGGAGTAAAACTCGGCAATGATGTACACATTTTGGTGCATATACGATAAATGATACCTGAAGTTGTTATTATTGCTGTAAATTCTATTTTATAATGAAAATGAGTAAGAAATACAATATATTCAAATAAGAGACAACATTACAAATATCATATCCAACTAAGTGATTTTGAGATTCAAGACAATCCCTCATGTTTATAAACATAACTACTGGTAGTCAAAAACTCATAATCCATAAAATAAGATTTTGCATCATCAGGTCCTCTTGATCTTCGAAAATGTTCCATTCTCAGAAAAGTACGTGCTTTGCGTTCCACTGCCAAGTTGGTGTGCATGAGATTGCGGATTTGAGAGCTCAATCCCCTGTCAAAACAGGATGACCATTGTAGTAAGCGCTAAGCAGAGAAGGATACAGGGAAAAAAAATTGAAAACATCAAAAGAACTAGCAACTTATCCACTATTTTATGAGCTCGGATTTGCTATGTAAACCCTCTTTTCAGATTGATTGACTTCTAGTAAAGCATAACTTGAAAATTTCTTGTGGTGAAAAGTTCAAAAGGAATAGGAAAAAATTTTGCTGCCAAATCTTAATTGAATAAGACCATGAGCATAACCCTCGACTTTCGATGTGAAATGAAACATGTTTTTGTGTGATGTTATGGTACATGAGGATGTGAAATTCAAACAGTTTTTCTGACTACTGTAGATTCTTGAATTCTCTGATATAGGTAGATTCAACATTAACCCCCATTCCCTATGACCACGAGAACCTAATGCCCAGAAAAAAAATACAAATGACTTCTTATACTTGGCATGATGACAAGTGGATACCATACAATATCAAATCTAAGAAGCAATGTTCTGAAAACACAGCATCATCACCTAACTGCTCTTTGAAACAGCAATAGATTTCAAACGCACATCTAGCCACAAGTGTTTCACAGGATCAACATGAAAGAACAGATTTCTACTTCTAAAATGATTCAAAACTTGATTTTTTTTTTTTAAGATAAAGTCAAAACCATTTATTGCTGTATTATTTTAAACAGTTCAACCTCATATATAAACTATAAATTCTTAAAAGGATAAAATTCCCCATGTCAACACATAAAATCTTATATTAGACAAGATATTCCAAGAACTTAAAACCCAGAAACTATTATACAAGGTCTGAAGGTCAGCTATTGTGTTCATGGTAAGTTTGAGGATAAATTTTGCTTTTTGTTCGAGCTAAATACTTTGCCTCCATTAGTAAATCTTTGTCATCGGTACCAGCACACCAACTTGGAAGTTGCTATTCAAATTAGCATTAACAGAAGCAATTCATAAACAAAGAGACAACAAATTACTACAAACCTGAACAGGTGTAAATGCCAGACTTGAGGTGAGGCCAGAAGTAGCACCGCTGCTGCTTCCATAACGCTTCTCCTTGAATCTAAAAACAACAAGGCCATGAATGGTTGAGACAGAATGCAAACAAGTTAACTGATTTTTTTTCCAAGCCACAGTTTAAAGATTAGAGAATAACTTTGAAACTCATAAAATCGCAGCTTTGCTGTAAAAAAGAATAAAATTTACAATAACTGAAAAGGGCTTACTTCTTAGCAACTTTTGCTGCGAGTTTGCTCTGACCAATTGATACACGCAGCTTGCCATTCCCAGCCTGACCAAGCATACCATAACCTTCCCCCAGTCCATCACCTTAATGTTAAGATTTGCAAGCCATAAGAAAGAAATTAAAATATATACTAGATCTATGACAATGGACATAAAAAGGAAAGCTCTCTAATATTCACAACTATTTCAGAATCTCAACAGGTTAAAGAGATGAATATACCCAAAGAACTCTCTTCAGGTACCCCAAATTGCATCCTATTGGCAAGCTTCCTCATGTCTGTTATCGCATATCTGGAAATTCATGCATTACGAGATTACCCAGAATTCAAAGGAAATTTCGCCTAACAAATATATAGCAATAAAAACCTGCACTACCTTTCCTTCATCTTCCTTAGGCGCCGCCCACCTCTTTTTTTTTTAGGCTCGGAATCAGGAACTGGAAGCGGTTTAGGTTGCTTTGCAGGAGGAGGCTCTTGCCACTTCTCTATTTTCTTGCGAATTTCTTCCCTAAGGGCCCTTCCAGTGTTTCCTGATGGATCTCCTCTGGTAGAATCTACTCGTGCAGCAAGTGTTGATTTTGCGGCCAAGAGCCGACCAGCCCGCATTCTAAGAGAAGGTGGTGTGGACTGAAACACCTCTGTTTGCTCTATAAAACCTACACGAAATTGAGATGTTGCAGTAGAAAACCCAGCAAGGTTCTTCTTCTTGGCACCAAGAAGCTGAACATTGCAGGCTGGCATCTTGGCCAAGGCTGTGAGACCACCAGCAGTTCCCATAAGTTTTGCAGCAACAGCACTGCCAACAATAGCAGAAAGATTTGGGGCAATGTAACCCATTCTAGTTTCTACAAAATCAAGGACCTTTTTCTTTGCTGAATCAAGAGCAAGAGCTCGATCACATGCTTCAATAGTCTTTTGAAGGACTTCTTCAGGAAGTGGTTTGCCACTTGTTGTGGATGCAGTCACAGAAATCACCATTCTGATAGCTGCGGGTAAAAGCCCTTCCATATCAACAAGGGTCAAATCCATCTCATTTCCAATCTTTTTCACAACACGAGCATAATCAATTGGGTGATGCACAAGTGATTCAAGCTCCGGAAATTTCAGCCGGTACTTGTCACGAATAAAATTGTGGATGATAACAATTTCATTCTCGATGTCAACTGACAATACATTGCAGTTCACTATTAGCTGATACTCAGGATCATCTTCCAATACTATTCCATGATCTTGGACACCTGAGCCCTTCTCAAGCGCATCTTCCACTTTCTGCCATTTAAACAACAAATTAGCTGCAACATCAGGTTTACTAAACACAGAATCAGATTAAGTCAAATCACAAATGTAGCCTGAACAGAATAAGTGATTGATCAAAAAAACTTGAAAAAAAAGAGCACCAACATGAATTTTATTTCTTCTACAGAAGCCTCCAATAACTAATAAAAGGAAAAGGTAGAAACATTTAGCCAAACCAGAAGTTCATACCATTTAGCCAAACCAACAAGTATGCAGGGAGGCAGCAGTAAAAGTAAATATAAATGGATAGAATAATAACCTGCATTATATCATTATATCGTTGTGTTTTCTGCAGTTTTGACACAGTATCCAAATCATCATAATTAAGAGCTTCAATGTCTGCCAAGTCTCCATCGACATCTTCTTCCATGTTTCCTGCCTCAACATCATCTTCCTCCTACAAAAAGTATCCAACAAAATCAACAAACAACTAAACTACAAGTTTAATTCTTTAACAAACAAACAAACAAAAAAGAATATAAAATACACAAAAAAAAAGAGATACAAATGGTACTTACAACAATATTAGCATCATTGTCGGATAACTCATCAAGGTCTGCAAGGAAAGAATCAGCTAGCGTTGCCTAGTATATATATATATAATCCCAAAAAATGCAGTTAGTGGACAAATACTACATCAATCCTTTTCTTATCTTTTCTTTTTTTTTCATTCAGTAATTAATAAATCATCTAATAAAATTACATTAAGTAAAAAGATAGCATTTTTTTTTTCAAAAAAAGAACTGCCAGTACCATTTTTGTGATCGCCCCGGCCTTTTGGTCCAATCTTCTGTGCTCGAACAAGATTTTTTTTTTTTTTTTGGGGGGGGGGGGGGGTTAGGTAACCTGGAAAAAAATAACGAACAAATGCTTGCAATTACCAAAAACGGAAGAAAGAAATTAATTGCAGAAGAGATAGATAGGGAAACATAAAAGATGCGGCTATGAAACAAGTGAGAGCCAGGAGGCGGTGACAGAGGCCATTAAAATATAAACATGAAAATAACTAGGAATGTAGTGAATTTTGAAATTGCAAATAACAAAGCAGAACAAACCTAATCTCTCATTCTCTTTGATTTAATTCCAGTAGCAGTAATTGTTGAGAGAGAGATAGAAGAGCCCTAATTTTGCAGTAAATAAAAAGAAAAGCGAAAGGAATTCAAATTACCTTACCCGGGTGGTTGGATGATCAGATAAAAACAGGAGTTTAGGGTTTATTTCTTCATTTTTAGGATAGGACGATAATAAATCTTGAAAGGGAGGAGAACCGACCAACGGTCAAGCATGGGTGGCATGCGTCGTGTTGGCGCATCTAACGAGAGCCCAAGAAGTGATCTGCAGTGCAGGCCAAGTTGGGTAATATTTGGATCCCCAGCCTTATAATAAACAGAGAAGAGAGTACGTCTCGGTTGAAATCTTGTTTTTTTAAAAAAAACAAATTTAATTATTTTTATTAAAAGAAAATTTTATGTTTTTATATGGTTTTAATATGTTAATTTTAAAAATAATTTTTAAAAAATAAAAAAATATTATTTTAATATATTTCTAAATAAAAAATACTTTAAATCATAATTATTATCACAATTTCAAAGATACCTCATTACATCATGGACTTACCTAATTTTAACCAAGAACTGATTTGAGTGTTTACTAATAATTATTTTTATTTTTAAAAATTATTTTTAATATTAATACGTTAAAATAATTTTAAAATAAAAAAATATTAATTTTAAATAAAAAAATAAATTTTTAAAAAACAACACCTCAGTCACTTTCTCGAACTCCCTTATATATAACCCCACCCAGTCTTCAAATTAACACATCAATTGGATTTTTAGAAAGAAAGAAGAGGTACCTTCTTTGTCTTCGATTTTGGTTTTGACTTGTCAATGTTGTTGTTTCATTCAACCTCGAGGGTTACTGTCTTCACTGTTAGAGTTTTCACAAATATCTGCATTTTGCCTCTACCTTTCTTCTATTTCAAATATAAGAATGATGAATCTAGGATCAATTTTTGCCTTTCTTGTTGTAATTTTAATTCAAAGAAGAAGATGAAATAGGAAGAGAAGAGGAGTTGTGGGTTTTAATTCATTTTAATATTTTCCAACACAATTTATGTAGGCATTAATTTAGTAAAACACGATGGAATTTTTATTGACCTTTTTTTTAATTTTTGAAAGCCCATGATAATTTTTATTAGAAGTTATTTGCAGGGCTTTTATGCCGCTACTTTCATAAAAAAATTATCAACAAAATATTTTTCATCAGCTTTTTCATTATTATTTGCCAATGTTTTTGGTAATTGTATAGACGGATTGCTGTTCTCTCCCAAATGAAGTAGACGCAAAATCATTCCTCGTGAGGCGATCCAATGAAGAATAAATCTGGGGTATGCTTATGTCAATGCCAAGGGTATAGTTTCCTTAATGCCCCACGATTGCACCAGAGGAGAGAATTTTCCAACAAAAGGCTGTTCATAGTTGAAATACTTGTAAATTAATCCAAACACCCATAATTATATATATAAAAAAAT
>Ga0325405_1000799_pt1 | contig 30712 bp, 11 predicted proteins | sample PopdelMetagenome_21_FD_205663 | JGI IMG/M metagenome (GOLD analysis project Ga0325405, IMG submission 205663) | Populus deltoides microbial communities from Bellville, Georgia, United States - Xylem-Control-R2 | ecosystem: Host-associated > Plants > Phyllosphere > Stem > Wood/Secondary xylem... | reverse complement strand
ACAAATAAGAAATTTTCTCTCATAAAAAATGTCGAGATTTTCAGTGACTTGGACTTGAGCTATGTTTGCTACTGAGTTGGTCCCCTCAAATGAATAAAAAACCAAAATTACTTGATCGAATTTCTTCAATGTTAACATCATCGTATATATATCCAAGCAAAAGCTTCCACAGTTGCCGGTCCACCCCGGAGCACGACACTCCAAATTCCACGATGAGCACAAATCTGTCCCTAGCAACCATTAGTTTCCTGTACTCTGACATCATATGCTTTGAAAATATTAAATTTCCGATCATCATTTTCCCGGATGGAGTTGAAAACAATTCCTCAAACGGCTTCGATTATCTTGGTTCTTGTTTAACCAAGTGGACTAACTAGTACGACATTAGACAACAAAACTCTCTCCTACAATCAACAAGTTGAGTGTACGGATGTTTCGTGGACTTCTCTCCTACAATCAACAAGTTGAGTGTACGGATGTTTCGTGGACTTTTCTAGCACCCTAAAATAGAAATTGAATGCGTGTCCCATAGAGAGAGATAGAAAGAGTGAAATGGTTCCAACGAGCCACAGCTGGGAAAGGGCAAAACAAGAACGTCGAGTTGAACAAACCGTCTGGAGTTACCATCTCTGTGGGCTATATACAAGGGCAGGGCAGCCTTAAATATTTCAAGAGAGGAAGAGCATGTTTGTTTTTTTTATTTTAAATTAATATTTTTATATTATTTTAAGATGCTGATATTAAACATAAATTAAAAAAAATAATAAAAATATTTTTTCAATATATTTTTAAATAAAAAACACTATGAAAATAATATTATACCAAAAAGAAATTAATGCACCATCATGACATACATAGTATTGATGGCGAGTTTTCGTCCAAGTCTTCGTGCGGCCAGGCCGAATTTTCCAGGAGCTGTAGTCTTATGGCTGCTATTGCATGTTTTTTTTTTCTTATGATCAGACGTATTTGAGAGCAAAGAAAAGGTGGGTGGGTGGCAAAAACCCACTTGCAGGTGAACATTATTCGCCTGCCAATTAAGTTTTGACATCAATTAAAATCAATACATCAGGCTATATAACTGTGAGATCGGGCTGACCCGGAAAAGCATTCAATGTAATCTGAATCAACCTTAAAAAAACGTTGTTTTAATATTTTTTAAATTAAATATTGTTGTTCTGTACCGGAATTTATGCATGTATAAACTTTGGAGTTAATCCAGATTTCGTCGAGTCAACTGAATCCTAGATTCACTTACGTAATCACTTTGATCTAGTTGAGTTGATATCCAAACTGGTTTGGAAAAAACTTGATTTAGGCTTGGATCCTGAGTTGATGGGCTACGGAGTTCAACTCTCAAGACAAGACAAGTAAGAGTTAATAACTAGGAATTCTAACAGGTTTTAACATATCAGCTCACTTTTGGTCGGACGGACGAATGTATTTATGAAAATTTTTCCTCTTTATTCTTACGATTTACTTTCTAGTTCAAATTGAAGATGATCACATCTTCATCTCTGAGACAATTCATCCGTAGTAAGTAATACTCGAAGTCCACACGCTGCAAAATTTGGAGTGCAGGGACATGGAAGATTCAGTGTAAACGCAACGAGGAGCCCGCACATATGCTCTCATTGACCGCACGTAAATTAATTTGCGGCTGCTTGGACCGCCTACATTAAATTAATTTTCTACTTCGATAGAAATGAATTAGTATGAGATTCTTCAAAGCAATGGATTCGATTAGGGATTATCTAAAAAGTGTGGAGATGGCAAGTCAATGATCGATTTCCTTCACATGGTTTGAGCAATTGCCTGTGAAATCAAATTTGTACAGCTAAAAAGAGCTAGATGGTACGTCCAGAGATTTAAAAGAATATCAGTCAAACCCTCCAAAAAAGGTCTCTGAGAAAGCAACTACGACTACTTTATGCGTAATAATTTTGAATTGCATAGTTGACAAGTTGGAAATTTAGAGAATAGAGTGTTTGATTTTGCATGCCAAGTTATTTTTAAAAATGTTTTTTGTTTTAAAATATATTAAAATGTAGATTTTTTTATTTTTAACATTAGCATATCAAAACTATAAAAAAACATTAAAGATATTAATTTAATATTTTTTAAAATGAAATGCACAATCAAAAGTAATTATTGAAGCTTTTTTGGTTCCAATTACAAGCAAATGAAGAGAAATATAAATTGTATAGCGAAATTTGACAAGCCACTTAATGCATGTTTAAGGGTGTGATAAAAATTATTTTTTAAAATGTTTTTTGTTTGGAAATTTATTAAAATAATATTTTTTAAAAAAAATTATTTTTAACATCAGCATATCAAAACAATAAAAAACCATAAAAAATTAATTTAAAACTAAAAAAAATTCAAGAATTTTTAAAAGTAGGGTTAGACTATAATACCAAACAACACCTAAATGGGTCATCTGGTTGGATGAAGAACACCTAATATTTCCTATTGGTGTTCAGTTTACAACCATATTTAGGAAGGAATATTTCTTGGTTTAGTCCATGCTTTGCCATATTGATTTTTCTAAACTTAAACCTCAAATTCACAGCATATATAGTTTTTATACAATTTGAATTTTTTTAAGATAAGAAAATGAATAAATTGAAATTTGAGTTGGAATCAAACATCTCAATTTTTTTATTAGAAATGAAGAGATTCGGTTATTCAATTTTACATGTTCGAGTCTTTACAATTCAAATTATATTATTGACTAGCACTATGATGTAGTTTGAGTCAGATTTTTCTTAAACATAAAAGAAATGTTCATATATTACTAATGTTTTTTTTAGTTGAAAAAACAATTTTAACCATGTGGGGCTGGTTTATAAAAATATAGTTTGATAAAAAAAAATTTCAAGATGACATCTTTTTTTAAAATATTAAAATAACAACATATTAGATTGACTTGGGTCAACCCGAGTTAACATGTCAAATCCGTTACCTAGGTTATGAGATTATGATAACCCTATAGAAAACAAACCAAAACAAATTATAAAGTCTAATTTTCAATCAACTCAATGTTGAAGGATAAAATTAAAAAAATAATTTAAAAAAACAACCTAAAAAAACAACTCGATTTAATCTGTTAAACTTACAACTTGGGTCATAAAATCGAGATAACCACAAGAAAGAAAATCAAAACAAATTATGAAGTTTAATTTTCAATCAGTCCAATATTGAAGGATGATACTAAAAAAAATCAATTTAAAAGAGAATATAAGAAACGACCTAAGTTAATCAGTTAAACCCATGACCCAAGTCATGAAACCAAGATAATCTCATACTTGATTTAACCTGAATTAATTTGCCAAGTCCATGACATGAAATTGAGATAATTCTATGAAAAACAAATCAAAACAAATCATAAAGCTCAATTCTCAATCAATCATGTCAAACCCAATGTTGAACTATGAAATTTGTAAAAATCTTAATTAAAAAAATGACACAAAAAATGAGCTAAGTCAATATGGGTTAACTCGTTAAGCATTATTCTTAGGTCGTGAAGTTATGATAACCTCATAAAAATCAAACAAAAATAAATCATGAAGCTTAATTTATCAATTAAACACAATATTAAATGATTAATTGGAAAAAATTCAATTGAAAAAAAAACCGAGTCAATTGAATTAACTTGTCAAACTCGCAACCCGGGTTGTGAGACCAAAATAACCTTTTAGAAAGAAAATAAAAAAAACAACCTGATTTAATAGGGGTTAAAATATCAAAACTTGTGACCCTGATCATGAGACCAAGATATCCTCATAGAAAACAAATCAAAACATATTATAAAACTCAATTATCAACCGATCCAATATTAAATGATAAAATTGAAAGAAAAAATTCAATTAGAAAAAAACAAAAAAATAACCCGAGTCAACTCAGGTTAACTTGTTAAGCACTATTCCTATGTCATGAGACCAGAATAGCCTAATAGAAGGCAAATAAAACAAATCATGAAGTCTAATTTCTAATTAATCTAATGTTAAAGGATGAAATTGAAAAAAAAAAGTTAAATAAAGAAAAAAAACCTAGCCAACTAGGTTAACCCGCTAAACCCGCGATTCATGTCATGAGAGTGAGATAACCTAATAAAAAACAAATATAATATTAAAGAATAAAATAAAAAAAATATTTTTTTAGTCCACGCCAAAACCCACTGGAAAATACTGTTCATTCATTGCTACAATCATGATTTTTGAATGTGTTGCTGGGTACAATTTGGAGTCATCGCCATGGAAATGAGCAGGTTCTTTTCAAGGAAATTACAAGCTCTTTCCCCTTGCTCAATTCATATTGGCTGTCTGTGTCTGTCGACGTTCTGCAAATTGATTTGCCTTATCATGGAGAAATCAAGCAATAAATCTTGCAGTGCATGGGGAAAGGGCAAAAGCCCTTGACTTCTGGTGCTGCGACACCCAAATTACTCCAACGCAACTTGCATTAAAAAAAAAAAAAAGGATGATAGAAAAATGGAAAACGACCCCCTATTAAAGGGAGAAAAATGAAGAGTAAGTTGCTTGCAGCCATGTAAACGTACAACAGCAAATTTAAGCAACTCTTGAATGAAACGACAAAGGAGTTTCCTTCTCTAATTATAAATTGTCGAATAATTAATGCTCTGAGTTCTCATCACTTTCATCATATAATTCTCCACCCTCTTCTTTTTATTCAGAATTAAGTCTATTCTCTACCAATAAATTCTTTCATATATATATATATATATATATAATTTGGTTTTACAAGCAAATTATCTTGGGAAAAAAAAATAAGAAAAGGCACAAAAAACAATTAGTAAAAATCTTAATAAATAAAACGTCCAATTATACAAAATTCAATATATAATTCTTCTTAAAAAAGATTCAATCATTGAAAGCATCAAATATGTACAAGGCAGGCAAGACTCTCATTAAGAATCAATGATGAATCATTTTCTTTTTAAGTCGAATAAGGTGCAAGGAGTTGACGCGCGCAAAGAGGTGCTTAGAATCTTGAAGTCTACTTAATTATTAGATATACTAATTTTATTTAATTTTGTTGCACCCCCTTACAAGTTATGTGTCTATATATATATATATATATATATATATATATATATATATATATATATATATATATATATATATCTTGTAAGAAAAGAAATAGGAAATGAAAGAGAAGGAGGGATATATAAATAAAAGAAGAGAGAGGATATATAAACATAAATAATATAAATTTCACATGTCAATAAATTACATTAAATAAGTTGAGGGTCAATGAAAAGCTGCTAAAACCATAAAGTAGTATTTAAAATATTGATTTCAACTAACCAGTATCCCTCTCAATAACATTATTTAATATTTAAAATATTGTCTTCTACAATACTTTACAAAAAAGGAAAAACCCTCACCAAAATTAATTATAACTAAATCCATATCAAATTGGAGACAACATCGGTGTCCAGACAACAAACAAATCCATGCAATCCTCAGTCCTTAAATCATGTTATTGCTAAAATCCTCCGAAGATCCTTAACTACTGAAGGCAGGGTGGAATGGTTTAATTCTATTAAACTATTTTACTTTATTTAAAAAATATAAATTATGAAAAAAAAACTGACCATTCGCCACTCCAACTAATTTTAGATAAATTACTTTGCTGTGATTAATTAATTATTTGGGTCTCAATTTAGATGAACTATATAAGTACTAATCATCACAATTTGACCGCAGCATCTACATGGCAGTTTCTTAATTACTATATATACACGGCAGTTTAAGTGTTTTTTTTTTAAAAAAATATATTAAGATAATATTTTTGATATTAATATATTAAAACAATACAAAAATATAAAAAAGTTCTTTAAAAAAAGAAAATCAAATTTGGCTGGAACTTCCAAACGGCCTCTTAATTTTGTCCCCATCCGATTTCTAAGCTGAAATCCATGCATGTAAAATAGTTGAAAAATTGTCACCGTCAACACTATTCCAACCTTTGTCCTAAACATATTCTCTGTCTTCCTTCAATTATTGTTATCAGATTTTTTTCTTTTATTAAAATATTATAGCGTCATAATTTGTTTTTGAAAAATACCACAGCATATAAAAATATTTTAAAAATAACATCGTTTTAACTTAACCGCTAAATATAATAGTGATTGTTTAAAAACACTAATGGTAATATACAACCGTTATTACTGTTAGAATCGCTAAACAACCGCTAATGAGAATAGTGGTTGTATCCCAAACACAATTTTCATTCAAAACTAAGTCCAAATCACCATAACCAAAAGCTAAACAAAACCATAAATTATCAAACCTCAAACCTGTAATTCAAAATATGATATTTTAACATCATTATTATTTGTTAATTATAATCCCAAATTAATATGTGTTTTTTTAAACATTGTTTTTATTTGTGAATTTTTAAGTTTTTAATGAATGATTTGAAATTTTAAACATCTTGTTCACATGTTTATATAAACCAAGTATGAAAATGCATAATATGTAAGATAACTTTAAAATCAACATGACAATTAGAAAAAAGAATATTACAAAACTAATAATAATAAAAATAACTCTTAACTAGAAAAAATAACACAACATAATTATACATAACATAATAATATATCTGAGGCTATCTATGTCTTTTGCGACGACAAGAAGATAGATCAGCTTCATCAATAACACGACTTTCACCTGTGTGTGTGGTCTCATCCTTCGAGACAACATCATCTAGGCTCAATATCTCTTCTAAAAGGTCAAGTGTAGTACGACATGTCTCGAACCAAGAAGATATATAATAACAAGCAAGTCCATCATCATCATCGAGATCACGAAGATTAGTTGCAGCACATCAACCATCATGTAACAACTGTTCAACCTAATATGAAGTAAATATAAATTATTAATCCATAAATAAAATACAACGATTTTGTCAATGCCTATAAAAAGTAATAAATACTCACAACATTTTGAATCCGACGTGCATGTGGCTCATACTCCATCTCCTCGCGTGGAGGAACTTGCACTGGGTTAGGTGTAATGATTCGGCGTGTTATACTCAGATACCAGCTCATGTATTGCTCCTCAGAAATTATACGATGCACCTCTCTAAAAATAAAATTTCTTTATGCATCCCACATCAATACATGATGGAGAATGTGAATAATCCAATTTCAATCAACGTGCCTACCCGAATTGCTAATGAAATGCAACTGATCGCTCGTATCTAAATCAAACAGGATGTGTTGTTTAAAGTTAAATTATCGCATCACATGGTTCGGACAATACAACTCAACAAGCTCAAAAAATATAAGAGGAACAATTGATGTCCATAAATCTATGGTCAATGTGCATATAACATTAATAACTATCATATCATCTGCAAAATAAAGATTCCACACGATCTATTAAAACATCAACAATACAATCATTTCTCATTATTTACAAACATTAACCTATGCAATAATTTCCTAACATTTACCAATATCCAAAAAATCAAACATCAATGCAAGTAATTAATTCTCATCATTTACCAACATTAACACACATAATTATTTTAACCAATTTACCAATATCCAAAAAATCAAACATCAACGCAAGTAATTAGTTCTCATCATTTACTAACATCAACACATATAATTATTTCAAACATACCTAATTTGACTTCTGTCTATCTAACTCGTTATGGTAAAATGACAAAACAGTATCGAAAATGATAAATGTGGGCATAAATATTGTTAATAGTTATTCTAAATCACGGTTGTTAAAGAATATGAATTATTAAAATGACAGAATAATGGTTTTTATTTAAATTGTTTTTATAAATAGTGGTTCTTTAACAACTATAATTTAGAATAACGGTTATGTAGAAACTATTTCATTTCCCCTTAACTTTTCAAAAATGTGTCATTTCCTCTTAACTTTTTTGAAACTATGTTAGTTTTTGTTAAAAAAAACAATTTAACTTTTTGTTGTGTGCATTAATCGGTGCTTGAAGAAAAATGAGATTCTACAAGATTCTCATTCCAGATATATGACTTCAACTCGAATTTTAGCAACATTAATAGTTAACACTAGTCTTGATGCACGTGCTTCACGGTGGGGCTTGACTATTGTTTTTATACAAAATATGATGTATAGGTATTGAAATAGGATTAAAAATAATATAAAAACTAGTCATGATAAATGTGTAACAATGCTAATTAAAGATCAGATAACATTGCTTATTTTTGGACAACACATGCTACCTATAATGGAAGAGGAGATAATAAGGAATAAAATTATACAGCAGAAGCCTATTTTTGACCATCGGGAGCCACCACACGAGCCGCATGCCAATAGTTTTTTAAATTTAAAAATATTATTTAAATATTAAATTATGTTATCACCCTCTATTAAATATACAATTAACAAAATTAATTGAGGTTAAACAACCATAATTACTTACATTTCTTGGATTTAAGGGCGTATGTGTAATTTGACTGTTTATATAAAATAAAAATATCGAGATACCCCTGCCCCTACTGTGTTGATTCTAGAGGTGAGCAAAAAAACTGATAAATCGAGAAAATAAAAAAAAAACCAAAAAAACCAAACCGAAAAAAAAATCGAATTAACCGATTAAAAAATCACAAAAATTTCCGGTTCGGTTCGGGTTTCTAAAGTCTGAAACCAATTGAACCGAACCGGTTTAACCAGCCAGCACTTAAAAAAAAAAGAGCAAGTATAAATACAATGTTTTCTAACCCTAAAATCACATTCAGCCATCAGCCGGCCCCCCTCTCTTCTCTGCATATCCCTCCCTCCCTTTACTCCCTTCTCTGCATATCTCTCCCTTTACCCTCACTTTACTCTCTGCTTTGATATTTCTTCCTTTACTCTCTAGTCTCTGCTTTGTTTTTTCTCCCTTCCCTTTACTCTCTGTAAACCTAAAGTTACAGGTTTTATGGGGTGCATGCATGATGTGGGCAAGTGCCAAGTGGTGGATTTTTTGAAAACAAATAAAACTTTAACAAAAAGGAAAATGACTAAAATCAAAAACCAAAACTAAAAGGACTGAATCTGAAACACCAATAACAATAAGGATATGATTTGATTTTCTGGGGTAGGAGAAAGAAATGAAAGGGAAAAAAGGAATGGTCATCGGCAACAAATCAACCACCTTTAGATGTCACGCATCATAAATAAAGGAAGAGGACACAAAGGAGAACTAAATGAGATGGCGAAAGATCATTTTATACCATCGAGAGACGTTGCACGTGCTGCCCAAAATGCACGGCATCTCCTACGCGCTAGCGCATGCTAGACCTGCGCTAGTAGATTTTTGCATTTAAAAATCATAAATTAAATGGTAAATTACGTTACAACCCTTAACCAAACCAATAATTACAAAACAAACCATGAGAAAAAGATGTTAATACCCCTGTTTCAATGGCTTAATTTTTTTTTCCTTAAGGTTATATACGTAAACTTATTGTATTCTAAAAAAGAAAAAGACAACAACACCTTTGCCCTACAGTGTTAGTTTTTTTTTTATCCCAGGAGTATTTTGGTTCTTTAATTATTCATAAATATATTGAATAGACATAATACCTCCAAACAAATTTATAATGACTAATGCACCGTATAAAAGGATAAAATACCCTTGGTTCAAAGGTAAGCAATTTTTATTGAGAATGACAAAAAAGTCACCATAATTTAATGGTGAATAGAAAAATGTGAGGGAAGCTACAATGTTTTTGCCTTCTGTTTTAGTTGTTTTGTAATATGAATGCTTATAGTGTTGATCCCATAAAATCTTTAAAGACCTCCTATCATATACAACATGTTCTCTTCGTGTGCTTGTTGCAGATGAACCAAGTTTTTATCAATATATCTTTACCAAAAAACACTAGATCAAGAATGACTTACAAATATAAATTTTTTAGAAAACAAGCACACCCTAGAAAACTTTATGCCTTACTAGATAGAAACTTGTCCAAGTGAAGCAATTCATGGAAAATCACATACAGGTTGAAGAGACCAATTTGCTACATCATCGACTTCCTTGTTATTACAAGAACAACCAGTGTAAATGATTTTTCAAGTGAAGTAATCAGGGTATTTGAAGCAATCTTAATGTCACCTCCAAGACATGTTTTCTCCTAAGAACTTCTCTTATACCTATCACTCAAATCACCTCAGGATGTATAATCCTTGATAAAAATATGAGTTTCTTGAATATGAATGACTTATTCAAAATGACTATTTATTCTTTTCAATTGATGCATGAAGACCTATTAAAACATCTCTTAGGAAAGGGATAAACGTAGTCTTCCCAATGCTATATGCATCAATCTAGTCTTCCCAATGCTAGATGCACCAATTTCTAAGGGATAGACATAGTCTCCCTAGTGTTATATGCACCAATCTCCAAAGGATAGACGTAGTCTCCCTAGTGCTATATACATAACTCTACAAGGGATGAACTTGGTCTTCCAAGTATAGATAACATCATGTAATCACCACTCACAGCAGGGGTCTCTCATGACCCGTTAAAAATAAAATAAAAAATAAAAAAATCATGATGACCAGTCTTTAGTGAAAGGCTTTTAAGCCCTATGACAATACTGAGAAAATTACAGGCTCTCACTCACCAAGAACCTATAATCACTTAGAAATTTCTAACTATAGGTTCACCCTCATTGGGTTCCACATAACCATTTAGAAATTTTTATAGATAATGGACATAGTACCTCAATCTCTTAGAATTTTTCTAAGTATATATTCTTGGTCTTTTGTATATGAAAGAATTTCTTTTAGTCCACACGTATATTTCTCTATTTTTTCCTGGCTTACCCCCTTTTTATTTGAGCAAAACTTATTACTCTACCTAAACTGAAAGATTAATTAAAGTCTTTGCATATTATTATATCGCAAAGACTGGGAGGCTACTGATGAACCAAGTTTTTATCAGTATATCTTTACCAGAAAAAAAACCAAATCAAGAAAGACTTACCGGTATAAATTTTTTGGAAAATAAGTATGCCCTAGCAAAGGCGTGCCTGGGCCAGACCTAACCACGATTGGGCTTGGTAGTGTGTCAAACCCCGGAGACGCTGTGTCTGGCTCTATTCAGACCCAACCATAATTGGGTTTAATAGTGTGCCAAGCCCTGGATATGTTGGGTCTGGCGCTGGCCAGATTCAAAAGATGATTGGGTCTAACACCTTCAATTATATAAATTTTTACATAAAATCATAAAGGTATTATTTATCAACAAATAGGCTTAATTAAACAAGTTTATACTCCACCAAGACCAGTGGCGTAGCCAGAATATTTTAAATAAGGGGGCAAATTAATTAATAAATACTATATTATGTAGATATGCATTAAAAATCAATTCAAAACAAATATACTAACTCATATAAAGCAAAATTAATTTAAAAATACTTTTAAAATGAGAAAACTTACATTATAATTATTCTCTTTTAAGTTTTCATAATAACAAAATTTAGTTCAATTACATAATAATTGTAAATCTTCCATATAAAATTCATAATAAAATACACATTAATTCATCAAAACTCATTTCACACTCCATTACCATGTAGCATGCTGTACATAATGCATGGATATAGATCAAGATTGATAGTTTAAATTTATCATGATAAATCATTTTTTAAAACAAAAAATAGTTTTTTTTTCTTTTTAAGAAAAAACCAACCATCAATTTTGCAAATATCAATCTTTTACTCAATGACAACAATTGAAATGTTCGCTTGTTCATCTCGTGAAAAAATTTAATTCCATACTGTAACCAATTCAATTGAAAATGATATAACCTTTAATTAATTCAAAACAATCAAATTAATACCTATCATTCAATAACAATTTAAAATAATCAAAAAAAATTAAGAGGGCAATTGCCCCCTTAATCTCCTATGTGGCTCAACCACTGACCAAGACCATTAGACATGTTAAAGTCTTTTATGACCAACCATAAGACCAATAAAATAAATGGAATATAACTTAAAATGCAACTCAAACTATCATGAATATGAAGTTACACATCAGCCTTTTTTCTTCACAAAAGGATAACTCATGGGCTATAAACACATTATGAGACATTCAAAATAAAAGTTCACAATCTTTATTCTTTACTACACGCACGCACACACGTATATATATTCAGAGCATCCCTCTCTAGAATATTATTATATTTTCTCTCTCTAAAAAGATATTTATTTAAGTATATCGGAGAGTCCTCACCTCCATTAAAATAGAATTTTTGCAGGTATTAGTCACAAGCCATGTTGGTCTATCAAGCACCTAATATAAGTTATCAATCATCTTGGTTAAATAGAATGGATGAGATTGTTAGCACCAATTAATTAAGTAATTATCCAACCCGTGAACTGTATTCCTAGATTATTAGTATTCCTAGATTATTAGGATATTTGGTACTTCATCAGCATGTAATATAATTGCTCGTAACAATTAGCAACATTAAAATTTTTAATTAATGATGGAAGTGTAGCAATCACTTCAAATTCAGAACTACTTTAAGGCAACCAGGTTCGATGGATTTCTGGAGTGTTAATTTGGCTAGCCAGCGAAGCAATCCCCTAATTGCCTAATGGGTATGTGTTGACATTTGACAAGAGGGAAATACTTGCCACCCATGGAAGCCAGAGCTTAAGTTTTTAAATTTACTATCTCATTGTTCAGACGCTAGGTAATTTAAATGAAAAGACTAGTGGATGCCAATTCAAGAAACTGGGACAAAGCTACATGTCGTCCAACTAGGGGAGAATTATTATTATTATTATTATTTAAAAGAATTTCACATGTTTTAATTTACTGATTTAAAGTTCATATGGGGGAGATTATGCGAAGGATAGGACATATATATATTGGTGAAACCTCACAAGAGTTGAAGTGGATTAATGGATCATCTTGCTCAAAAGTTCTCGAGTTAAACATTTTTCTTCTTCCATTTAATAGCGGTTTTAATTTGAGTTAAATATTTTTTTTTTCTTAGAAGATTAGATCGTATTAATAGCCACATTAATTATCCCTTCTCGTGACGTATTAATTGGTGTTTATTGTGATTTGTATTAATTATAACTCATTAATAAAATTAATTAGATCTTATTCATAAAAAATATAAGATTTTCTAATAAATTTAGGGCAATCTTAATTAAGGGCACATATACACCTTCGAAAACATTCTAATACATTAATTAGGGGGACAGTAATTAAGATTTTCTTCATCGTTGACCCGAATCAAACTTAGAAAGTCAAGAAAATGCATCAACTTTTTTAACCATCAAATGTATCCTTTTGGTGATCCAAACCCAATCTGAAACAAATATTTCAAAGTCCATGAGAGGAAAAAAACAAAGAAAAGAAATGAAACAAAAAATAAATAAATAGTGGTGTAATATCACCAAAAATCAAATTAATAAGGATACAAGATAGTAACCATTTATTATTCAGCATTGCAAGTGGATCATGTTTTGATTCCTATTATAGGTCAACATTTATATATATTATATTCATCGCTTAATCGCTTAACATGTAAGAATCTTGAATATTCATGCCATTCAAAACAACAATAACAACAACAATAGTAATAAACATCCATTTGAATTGATGCGGATAGGTATTCATCAAATTTGAATGAAGTTTTGATCTCTAGTTCTTTAATTTTTATTTTGTATCTATTTTAATCAATTTATATACCATATTCCTCATTAATTTTGTAAGAATTAATTTATAGCATGTTTGCAAGACTCAATTCATATATAGGTTTCAATGAAATTTCATATTTGAAATAATTTTAAGTGTTAAAAATTAAATTCCAAATAAAATTCAATCTCTAAAAATTATACAAAGATATATCAAAAGCCAACCCTTCTAACTTGCTACACTAAAATGATAAATTAATATCAAAACTATTTTCCTCAAAATACTTTTTTATTTTAGAGTTTTGAAGGAATAAGATGAAAGTAATGACAAGAAACAAATTGAACTGAACTATATTTCTTTTAGATACGTGAATTCAATTTATTTTTTAATTGAATTCAAATTAAACATTATAATTAAATTTAATTACAATAAAAAATTGATTCCAAACAACGTGCTTTCCGGAATATGCTACCATGGAGACTGAATTGCCAGGAAATATCTCAAATGGGCACGAAGCTGGTCTTCATGGAATTTCATGGCATATCATGAACTCGTAGAATTTAAGGATAGTTGGCAATGCACTTTGTTTCACGTGTACCACGATGTGCCCAGAAAACTGGTGCTGTCTCGTGCTGCCTTGTAGCATTGCAAGACCTCTACCAGATTTCAAATCTCTCTCTTTCTCAGGTTGATGCATTTCGAAGCAATACGAGAAACACATGGAATATAAAAATACAGAATCCCGTAAAAATACAAGAAACACATGGAGTATAAAAATACATAATCACGTAAAAATTTTATTATTCAATACTTTTTTTTTCTTGGTAGCCATGCTTTTTTTTAAAAGGTTTATAACTTTTTAAATTTTTAAAAAATAATAAAAGATTTAGAAACCAAATAGTAAAGAAAAAAAATCAGACACCAATTAGAAAGAATATTGCAAATTTTAAGCAGTAATTTATGAGCCTTATTGAAAGGCTTTCCAGACCCTTAGCTGCTACAAAAAATCTCCAGCATCACAATGATGGATTTGTTGAAAATGCTATATATCCTGCTCTGTGGAAATCCTGAAGATCATCAAGATATATAAGTTGCGATAATGCTGGAAAAAAAGGAGGAGTAAAACGATAAATAGCATACGAGAAAGCAAACAAAAAATCAAATCACCATTATAGTTGCAGAGTTGGGTAGGTCTCTTCCCACCAATGTGGAAGGCTTCAATCGTGGTCAAGCGATGGAGCACCAGCACAGAGCTGTCGTGGAAGAGATTGTCAAAGCTTAATTATGCCACTTAAATAGGATCACATTGGGCAATTTTGATGATTGATTTGCGCAGATTGAGCTGTGCATTGTATCTAGCTCCCATTATTGTTGCATTTGTGAGAACATATTCTTGGAAGAATAATTTTTCTAGTATTTTAAGGGTAGGGATCTCGTATTTTCATATGAATGAATTATTAACAAGAGAGCCAGAATTCATGGTGATATTATTGTGTTTCAAGAAACAGTTTATTTATTATTTATTGTATTATTATATTATTCCTTAGTTATTTTCTTTTTTAGTTTTGTTTCAGGGGTAGGGTTGTTTTTTTTCTTATGATATAAATGTCTTCTAAGAATTGACTGAGTTATTTTGGTAATTACTTTTTAATATACACAGTAAAATAACTAATACAACCCTATAATAAAATAATCCAATGCCTTCTGTGTAAGGATATTTTTGTATTTTTATGTTTGATAAAATACCAGAATTACTACTTTACCTATGTCATTCCAGTTTTTTTGCCATGGATTCAAGGGCTTGATAATAATTTCCTCCTGGTTTGTTTGTTAACTAGTCTTGAGGGTAATCTTGGTTTTGTAAAAAAAAAAGGTTGTTGGCACATGCAAAGCAATCGTCAGCACGTCAACCGCTCTGCCATCTTTGAGCGATGCGTGCAGCTAGCTCTGATGGTTGTAATGGCGCTTCCACCACATCATTTGATTCGTCCTTTCCTCCCTAGATGACCCGTGTATTGTGGTTTGATGAGGTTTGACCCGAAATGACTTTTATTTTTTCTTTCTTTTTTCTCCATCTCTTTCTTCCTGGGATTGCGTGCTCAACATGCAAAAAATCATATCAGCCATTCAATTTATTTTTTCTTTTGATTTAGTCTCTCTTCTCATATTTGTAATTTTTGTATTTACATTAATTATTTCTAATTGGATTTTATTTTTTATTTCATCTCTAGTCATTTGATTTTTAAAATTTGTTTTCAAATTTGGTACTCTTTCTTTGAATTGCTATTTGTTTTGTTTTGAATCATTTTCTTGATTAATGTTTTTACAATTCCACCCCTAGATTTTTATTTTTATTTAATTTTTGTGTCAAATTTGGTCATGCTTCTTTTAATTGCTATTTTTAATTATTTTTTTAATGGATTGGTTTTTTACAATTCCATCCCTGAATATTTAATTTCATTTGATTTTTATGTCGAATTTAGTCTTAATTCTTTTAATTGCTATTTTTTTTTGCATTGTTTTTTTTATTATGATTTTTTTTCCTCAATTTCATCCCTCGATGTTTGTTTGGTTAAGAATTTGACTTCTTGTTTTTTTAGGTTTGCCTTTAATGAGGTCACAACAGTATCATGACCTGGATCATAGATTTAGAAGATTAGTCCGAGTCGACTTCCTTTTTTTTAAGCTTTCTTATTTATAGCGTTATCCCAAACTTGTGTCCTAGGTCATGTGTTGGATTTCTTAGCCCGGGTTAGTTGCCGAGTTCACTCAAGGCTTTTTTTGCTTTTTTTTTCTTTAACAAAAAATTTTAAATTTATATTTTAAAATTTGCTTATAATAAACTTCTTGATAGGACCTGGATCAAGGTTTTCATAGGTTGCGAGCTTTTTAATATTTGATCATGTTTAGGATATTTGTCCAGGTTTGCTTGGTTTTTACATATGTTTTCAATTTCACCCACTATGATTTTTTTTATTTTAAATTTGATCATTATTCTTTTAATTTTCTTATTGCTTTTACAGGTTTTTTTATTAGTATTTTTGTAGCGATCTTATCTTTTGAAATTAAATTGGTTAAAGATTATGCTTTTTGACTCAATCTGGATAAAAAAATTTTTGATTTGCTTTCAATAATTTTTTTTTATTTCACCCATACCATTTTTTAATCTATAAATATATATCACATTACAAATGACTTTCAATTTCACCCCCATTATTTTTTTAATCTTTCAAGTTTGGTCTCGATTCTTTTAATTGCAGTGTTTTTAGGATATTTTTATTTTTTTCAAAATCCATTGTTAATGGGTTTTTTCTTGTCAGATTTTAGGCCCATTCTTTTCTTTTTTTTTTCTACTCCTTTTATTTTGTAAATTTTTTTATTAGTATTTTTTTCAACCATTTCATCATTCAAAATTAAATTGGATGACATTTAAGCTTTTTGACCTCCTATAATTTTTTAATCTTTCATGTTTAGTCTCAATTCTTTTAATTGCAGTGTTTTTAGGATACTTTTATTATTATTTTTTCAAAATTCATCTTTAATGGGTTTTTTCTTGTTAGATTTTAGGCCCTTTCTTTTTTTTTTGCTACTCCTTTTATTTTGTAAGTTTTTTTATTATTAGTTTTTCAACTATTTCATCATTTAAAATTAAATTGGATAACATTTAAGTTTTTTTATTGAACTTGGGTATATGTTCTAACAAGTTGCGGGTTTTTTAGACTAGTTTAGGTTTAGAAAGTTTGCCTAAGAATGATTTGTTTTTTTTTCTTTTTTAAAGTTGATGTTTTCCTTTTTTTTGTTTTCTTTTCTTTTTTGAAGTTTGACTCTTTTTTTTTCTTGTTTTTCTTCGGTTATGTTAGAATTGAGTTGTTTGATAAACCGGATAGGCCCGGGTGTGGTTCTTCCTATCTTTTTGTCATTATTTTTTTGGTCAATTTATTTATTATTGTTATGTTTTTTTGTATTATTTAAATTGCTACTTTAATCAATGGTTTGAAACTTAAATTTTTTTTTAACAAATCTTCCATTATAGTTGCATGTGTGAACATGTTCTTGGAAGAATAATTTTACTAGTATTTTAAGGGTAGGGATCTCGTACTTCCATATGAATGAATTATATCATTCTACAAGGACTAAATTGCACATAAGCCTCCTTCATTATTTATCAAAGTGCCACTAATCTCTGAATTAAAAATTACTTCTTTAATAAATTATTTAATTTGACTTAATTCGATAATTTGTTTTTATAGGTTTTTGTCAATGAAAAAACAGCCCATGAAAATTACATTTGTGCTGTTAAAAAAAGGACTTATTTAATTAAAAGAAAAAAACTCTTAGCCAGCATATGCCGGCCCGTACACTCAATTTATTTTGATTGTGTCCTTAATTTTATTTATCTATTTTATTTGACTCGTCAAGTATATTTTATTCCTATTGAATGTTACCTTACATTTGTACATAGTTTTAAAACTCAGTCGGCCAACCCGAAATTAAAATTAAACTGGGTTGAAAAAAAATAGAAAAATAAAAAACTTGGTGTGATCTGACTAATTTGATGGGTTGACCAAGCAAGACCCGGTCAAAAACCCGGTTACAACCTGTTAATTTTTATTTTTTTATACTAAAACAATGTCGTTTCAATTTTTTTTAAAAAAAATTGATTAGGGCAACCCAGTGATCCGGTTAAAATCTGGAACCTGGATCTTGAACCGGACCGGGTCTTTAAAAACTATGTTTTTACAGGCTTGCTAACCTCCTTTTTACAGTATTATAATCGAAGGAATAGAATTGAATTCTAATAATGAAAGGATTAGAATTTCTGTCTCTTTCTACCAGTAAAAAAAAAAAAAAAACTGTCGGTTTTATAGAATTATTATTATACAAGGAATAGAATTGAATTCTAATCATGGAAGGATTAGAATTTCTTGTTGCTATCGGTAAAAAACAACTCTCCTTATCAACCCTATAAATAAGTCATCTTCAGATCGAGAAGGCTATTATTCTCTTCCCCAAAAAAGCGAATAACAGGTAAAATATTATTTTACAAACGAGACTGAAGTTTATATTATTATTAATTATGCTTTAATCTTTTTTCAGTCATTATTTTCTGCTAAACTTGTTTTTTTTTCTCCTCATGATCTCTTTGAATGCTGACACTAATTATGGATGATAAATATAATAATATATGGAAGCGTATAGGTAAAAACGACCATGTTACTGCTTAATTATACTGTAATTTATCCTGTGCTAGGCTAAACTTACTGGTCCATAGTAAATATTCCTTTTTTTTCTTACTGTGATTACCATGCAACCAGCTTAAAATTAAATTGCAATGAAAACGATAATTTATTGTGGGTTTGATACTACAGTGTAGAATATTTTTAAAATAAAAATATATTAAAATAATATTTTTAATGTTTTTATAATTAATACATTGAAATCATTTAAGAATATATAAAAAAATATATATATATATTTTTAAGCGAATGCAACTTCGTGGAATTTTCAAAAAGATGAGGTAGAAGATAGGCTTTTTGGGTGTCCCCACAAGGACTTTAATCAAGTCAAACAAAAAACTTCACTCGTTTCTCTTCGCGTTGTTTGGTTTTTCTTTATAAATAGAAGGGAGGATTAGCGCTTGAGTTCGTACAAATCACGTTGATGCAATATTTCATCTTATAGCTCTGAATTTTCTTGAGCTTCTCAGCGTGTCATTCTCTGCAGTTTGAAGACATGGGTGTTGAAACTACCAACAATGATCATGGCTACACCCAGAAAGAGGTGAGCCCACCCCCCTCTCTCTTACTTTTTTCCTAGATATTGTTAGTTTTGCAGAGAAACAAGACATGAAAAGTGATGAGAACTTTTCCAAAATGGTTGGAGTTTTGTCTTTAGTTAGCTTTTAACTTGATTCTTGCATCATTAACCTCTCCAATTAGCACCTTTTGTTATGTATTAGAATTTCTTTTTCTTAATTCATGTCCTTTTTTATGCATTCGGGACAAAGTTTTAGCACATCTTTCTTCTTGGCAAGTAGAGGAGAAAATGAAACGTTTCAGCTTCTTGCTTTTATTTTTATCCAATTTCGAGAATCTAATTAATGTAATTAAGAATGTTATTAAAAACAAGAACTCGCCATAAACGTTCAGGTGCTCTGCTACGAATTAAATGGTAAATCTGTGTGCATCATGTATTCAAGAACTGAGGGCATAACAAAGAACAAATCTGCTGATGTGATTCACTGAGAGATTCACAGTGTCTTGCTTCTTCTTTTTCTTAAAAAAACAAGAGGGTATCTACATTTTGTCTCCTTTAATCTCTTAAACTGCACCAGTCCCTTTAATTTACTGCAATTTCATCAAGCTGGCAATCTTCATGCTCATAGCCTGTGTCCAGTCAGTTTATTTTCGTTTTTTTTTTTAATTGTCCGAATTGAGTATATGATAGCGATGCTATATAAAAATAGTTATGTTTATTGCTCCAATATACTTCCCTTTTTTTCATAAAGAAGGAGAAGCATAGAAAGAATCCTCAGTATGTTTCTGCTGCACATTTTTTAGTTTTTTTTTTATTATGGTTAATTAATTTCTCAAAAAAGTTGTGGTTCTTAAATTATTGTTTTCTTTTTCTTGATACTTTAGACTTAATTAGACAGCTTTAGTAACACGTAATTGCCTTCAATATGTTGACTTTACAAATTTAGACTCTACACGCACATCAACTGCTTCGTTCTTCTTGTTAATTTTTCCAAGCCTAACATTTATCTTTGGAAATTTGTATCCACTTGACTTACCACTATGCTCCTCTTTTTCTCTGCCGTATTCTAATCTTGCATGTCAGCTAGCTAGCTAGCTAGGTCAGCAATTCAAATTAATAGTTTTCAATCTTTTTCTTTATTGGTTCTCAACGTTACAAAGTATATTGCCAGTTGCCACTGAAAAATAAAAATAAAAAAAACACCTGTAACCATCATCATCATCATCAATGGATTTGGGGGATTCTAGAGTAAAAAATTGATTAAAATTTAATAGAGGGTGCACCAAATAATTAACACTTTCTAAGATACCAGTACCCTTTTTCTCAATGAATTTCTAAGATATGCCTTAGTTGTAGCCTTGTCGGTGTATACATACAGCTCATAAATTTTCTACTACTATAATTTTGCCTTTTTCTTTTTATGGGACGATTGCGGTTTTTACTCTTCATGCACATGGCTACTTGCATATTATTTGACCCTTACACTCATTACAGCAAATAAATATGGTTTGTTTTGGAAAATAAATAGTTCTTTTAAAATAAAATAAAAAGACAAGGATTAGAGGAGTATGTGTGTGGGAAACCATGTTAGATCAAGCAGGACTTGAGGAAGAGTAGATGATTATTTCTGAAGTCTTTATCGGTGGCTATGGTTGCTTTGTATTTAGTACAGGGACACTTTTTTCCATTGCCAGAAATGATGGGGCCTATGTGTAGCTAGTCAAAGTCAGATTAACGTTATAGATAGTGGTGGTTGGGTGATGTGTGAACCAACCAATTGGCTGCTAGCTAGGTTCCAAAAGTATGAAGATTAAAACTTCGGAAACTGAACTACTAGAAAATGGACTAGTTGACAAATGATCTAATGATCTAGTGCTTGTTATTCCAGAGGTTTAGGGATATCTAGATCCATAGGATTGGAATATTAAAATATAAATAATGAAAAGAACTAATGGGTGCGCTGAGGACTTTTCTGCAAGCTTTGTTTTACAGAATGAACTGTGTAGTGTCAACTTATAGGATAAGGGAGGGATATAAATTTATTCAACTTTTTTGCGTTGTCTGATATCATTTTCTTGAATTATAGCCTAATTCTGTTGCTGATTCAATAGCAAGAAACAATGATTCTGTTGCATTATTCTGTATGTTTTGCTGTTAAAATTGATGTAGAAATGTGTAATCATCAATGACAGGATGATGAAGTAGCAAGGCAGAAGGCTATTGATGATTGGCTTCCAATTACTTCTTCAAGGAATGCAAAATGGTGGTACTCAGCTTTCCACAATGTCACTGCCATGGTTGGAGCTGGTGTCCTCAGTCTCCCCTATGCCATGTCAGAGCTTGGATGGTATGTTCAGCAGCATATTTTTTTAAAGGGAGAGAAGACGTCTTCCCAGATGTGGCCCATTTCATTATGATATTAATGACTTTTTTATCAATGTAACGTTCTATTTGTTATTTTCAGGGGTCCTGGTGTGGCTGTGCTAATCCTATCATGGATCATCACGCTATACACACTATGGCAAATGGTTGAGATGCATGAAATGGTGCCAGGAAAGAGATTTGATAGATATCATGAACTTGGTCAACATGCTTTTGGTGAAAAGCTTGGCCTCTACATTGTTGTGCCGCAGCAACTTATTGTTGAAGTAGGTGTGTGCATTGTGTACATGGTTACTGGGGGCAAATCATTGAAGAAGTTCCATGATATTGTGTGCAGCACATGCAAACCGATCAAACAAACCTACTTCATTATGATTTTTGCCTCTGTTCACTTTGTGCTCTCCCATCTCCCCAACTTCAACTCCATCTCTGGTGTCTCTCTGGCAGCTGCAGTCATGTCCTTGAGGTAACCCTACGCTTTCAGGCCTTCACATAAAATTTACAGAGTCTGGGTGCCAAAATTTGTGATATGGAACCCTACAACACAATTAAAAAATAAAAAATAAAAAAGTAAGTAAGAGAAATTTAAGGGGCTAGAAATTGATATGTTTTTCTAACATTCCAAGTCTTAGGAAACTATGTTGCCATCTATAAATCTATGAACTTCACTTGCACTAAAATTGATTTACATTTTCATTGCAGTTATTCTACGATTGCTTGGACGGCTGCTGTTGATAAGGGTGTTCAGCCAGATGTGCAATATGGATATAAAGCCTCTAGTAAGGTAGGAACAGTCTTTAACTTCTTCAGTGCCCTGGGTGATGTGGCTTTTGCTTACGCTGGGCACAATGTGGTCTTGGAGATTCAAGCAACAATCCCATCCACACCTGAGAAGCCATCCAAAGGACCTATGTGGAGAGGAGTCATAGTTGCCTATATAGTGGTGGCTTTGTGCTATTTCCCTGTTGCTCTAATTGGGTACTGGATCTATGGAAATTCAATCTCCGACAACATCCTCATCACATTGGAGAAGCCTGTATGGCTTATTGCAATGGCCAACATGTTTGTTGTGGTCCATGTTATTGGAAGCTACCAGGTGCAAATCAAACCTTATCTTAGCCTTTCCTCCTTACTTCAGATTGATATTTATTGCAGATTTTTCAACATTATTTTTTTTCCACAATGCAGATTTATGCTATGCCAGTGTTTGACATGATGGAAACTGTGTTAGTAAAGAAATTGAATTTCCGGCCCACTATGATTCTTCGTTTCTTTGTACGCAATATTTATGTTGGTAAGAGAACTCCTCAGTTATTAAGTTTAGCTTTTGAATTCAAGGTTTTCATGTGAAATCAAGTAGATCGAGTTTGAAATTAGATTTATTTATCTGTTCTTGTTTTCATTGCAGCATTCACAATGTTTGTTGGCATTACCTTCCCTTTCTTTGGTGGTCTTCTTGGATTTTTTGGAGGATTTGCTTTTGCCCCGACTACATACTTTGTAAGTGGCTCTATTTTATTTCAGTCTAGTATGATTGAGAAAACTATTATGTGATTGGTCTCTTAAAAGATTTTGCATCAATGCCTAACCTCACTGTTTCATTCTTCAGCTCCCTTGCGTAATGTGGCTTGCCATCTACAAACCAAAGAAGTTTGGCTTATCTTGGTGGGCTAACTGGGTAAGTTGTTGAAGATCTACGCTTATTTATTTGCTTTCTATCTAAATTCACTTAATCTTACTTAATTTATTCAACCGCAGATCTGCATTGTCTTCGGCGTTATCTTGATGATTGTATCACCCATTGGAGGGATGAGGCAAATCATAATTCAAGCCAAGGACTACAAGTTCTACAATTGAACAACCTTTCCAAACCTGCATGAAGGGGATTGCTATAAAACAAAAATCCTCAAGTGAAGAAACCAAAATGGTGACAGCTACGATGGCAACAAACAAAACTAGATCTTTAAATAGGGCTTATCCAGTATTATTAAGACCCCAATAGACTGTTTTGGAGTATTGACATGCTTCTTGCTCGTGTAAGTTTGAATGGTGGCCGCAGATTCATAAGAGGGTTTCCTACATGCCTATACTTCCTTTTTTTTTTCACCATTTGTGTATGCATATATCACGCCTTTTCCATTTCATGTTTTGTTTTAGCTCAATTTGGCTTGTCAATTCCCTTCTTCGATTACTGAAATGAATACAGATAAAGTGTTTTAATTTGCATTTAAGGTGAATATGTTTGTGCATAGATTACCATCTTTTTAATCTCACGTCAGAAAATCTCTGCAGCACTTTGCCATTTCCACATATTATAACGGAAAGTCTTGCATCTAGTTGCCTGGAATTTGCTCACAGAAATTTGGAATCCTCATGTTAGAGCTATCAAATAAAGAAGACGAGTCAGAATGTCTAACAGGAAATGCACTCTCAGTTTGAATAATCATAGCAAAAAAGATTACTCTGTAACCAAAAAAAGATCACTTTGTAGTGGAATCGAATGGCAAGCTTTACAAAGTAGACTTTGCTAAAATGTTGCTTTGGATATCATAATAATAAATAAGATAATCAAGTTCAGCTTTTGAAATATGACATCCTAGAAGTTGAGTAAGAAACATACCTCCAACAAAAGCTGCAGAGGGTATAATAATAGCAAGAAATCCTGCACGATTTTCACCAGCTGATGTTAAGGGACAGCAAAAGGTGATGCCTATACTAACTCAAGGAATTGCAGAAATATACTCTTGATGTGATCATTGGCTTCCAAATGGATCAACTGTTGATAAAAAGGAAGAACAGGATAAGGATCAATATTTGTCAGGACTTGGGCAGAAATGTTAAGGTAACTTATCTCGTTAGGCTTGAGATCGGAGCCCAGAGATGGGTACAGGATGCTGTTGATTATAACAAAAATTTGATGTAGGATATTAAACGAAAATTTTGCATAAATTGAAGTTCATCACAAGGGATCATCACCCAATGATAAGCTGGAAAGCCGAGAGCTCTTGTTTGTATTATACTGATATTAGTATTCCTGGGCAGTGTTTGGTTTCTTTTGCAAGCTTCAAAGGCAAAATAACCAAAGATGTAAAGGTTGAGAAGGGAGCATTAACGCAAACTATCCATGTCTATTTATCTTTCAAATTGTAGATATGGCTCAAGGGGATATTTCAGAAACAAACCTGATGCTCTTTGTGTCAGGATAAACTCCTCGCTTCAGTTGTGTGGTAAACTAGATGGCTGGAAGATTTTGTGTTGGACTATAAGGTCACGTTTGATTATTGTTTCAGAATAAAAGAAACTGAAAATAGCTTGGCTCTTTGTCTCTCTCCATTTTAGAGAAACTGAAAATTGGCTAAAAATTATCCTAATTTTATCTTCGTCTCCACAATAATATCCTTCGTATATCTTTCTTTTTTGTCTCAAAACAGCAACAAAATATTATCTAATAGTTGAAATTAGCTAGTTGTTCAGGTGGGAGACTGCCTTTATGAAAAAAAACTCTCGATAAACTAATAATGATAGCTAGTCTTTTTTATATTAAACTATTATGGTGGTGGGCCTTGTATCACGTTGTCTGTTATCCGATGAACTATCCATGAATCTTCTTCTTCATCAACTCCGTTCAATCTAATATTTTTATTTTTTTTATATCAGGTATAAGCTATATTCTAATATTAGAAATTAGAATAGAAAGCTTGGGATCCATCAACCTATCCTATCTTTTTTTATTTTTGACTCAGTGGTTAGCCCTTGAATTTACGTATGCATAAGTATTCTATTCTTGTAATATTATTTTTCTCGTTCTTGATAATATATATATTTCATATTCGTTCTCCAAACCCTGCTGCTACTAAGAAGGATATTCACTTTTTAAAATATCTCGTATAAATAAGCAGGAACAGAGGATGGGGTTCGATTTATCTCGACGAGAGCGAGAATAACCATATAGTAGCAGGTATTTGATTGTGTTCGTGTTTGAGTTGCTTTTAATTGTGGTTAAAACAAACCTTGCTGGGATGAATGGAAAAAATAGCATGCCGTATCGATAAAGGATATTTCCTTCTTACATCCTTGTTTGAATTCTTGGTGCAGCCATGAAAAGAAAGATTGATATGTGAACGGATTTCCAGGAAACTGCAGGCTGTTCTTGTCATAGATAGAGATTGCAGAATAAGTTGACCTTAGCCCAGAAAAGGTAAGGAACGGGACAGCGTGGTTTTGTGGATCAGATATCAATGAGGATTTGATTCAAAATGACGTGCTAGCAAACATACAGCTGTTGATTATACACCAGCAGATTTGTCAGTATTACTAATACTATAACCTTAAACGTATGGTAGCTGTATGTTCCCCAAAGATTCCACCATTGCAATGTTTGGCGCCATGTGTGAGTGCAAGCATAATAAATTATATCTGATGGAGTAGGCAGAATAGATAAATAGAATAGAAGTTCGACAGTTTCAAGGCCTGCCTGCCACTTCGCCAAAGGCCTCGGTCAGATACTCCTAAGAAGGTGGCGATTCCTTGATAGGAATATCACCTGCCATGTTGCAAAAATGGTGATCCTGTGTTTGCATGGAAAGCATTTAGGGTCCCCAGCTGTTGACAGGATTTGATGGTTAATTTTACTTGAAAAGTAGAGGAATAATAATGACGAATTTTATAGTTGGCCAATGTCAATAACCTCTTTGCGGGAAATACAAGCAAATTGCAGCATCTAAATGCTGTGTATGTTTCTTTTTTCTATCTTGTTTAGCAGAAGGCTGCAAGAATTAGGTGCATGAATTCCGACCAACATCAATATCAACAAGCCAAAATACAGCCTGCCCACCTGACCAAGAGCGCTTAGAGTGTGCTGAAAATGGTTTTTCCTTTTTTAGTTTTTCTTTTTCAATGCAAAATTGAAAACGTTTTACTGTGCTGAAAATAAAATTCTATAAAAAAAATACGAAATACATTACAATAGAATATGTAACAAAAAGAAAAAATGAAAAAAAAAAGAAAGAGAGAATGAAGAATCTATACAGAAAAGAATTTAAGGTAAGTATGATATTTGTTTGTTAATTAAGATACCGCTCGTGTATTCTGCTCTTTGCAGTATATTTTTCCATTTAAAAAAGATCCATTATATTTAATTCTCTTGGATTATGTTGCTTGTCATCAAGCTGGCGAACGGTTTCCCTTTAAAGTTTAAAGTCATCCTCATTTTCGATATTTCCTTAATTCGCAATTCCTAATTATATATTGCTATTTCCAAAGATTCATTGTCATCTTCATTTGTCACAAAATTCTAAGCCTGCACAGAAATGGGTACTCAAGTTCCTGATAATCAAAAACCTGATGTCCCCGAGGAAATATCAGAAGTATGTCCCTCTCCTGTCCTGCACAACAACATGTTTTCATCTGGAATGATAGCTAGACTCTACAATGTGAAGTTACAGCAGGCTTTGTTTGTCCATTAGGATCTTACCTCTTCTTGTAACAGAAATATTTCTGCTGAGCTATGCTAGGATGCAGGATTACAAAGTTATTAGAAGCAAAATTAGGAGGTTACTTTACATACAATATGCCTTAGGATAGTGCAAATCATGTTAGCTTGTGGAACCAAGATCCTGAGTCTGTGATCAATCAAACAAATCATAGTCATGAACCCTTTTTTTATTTTCTGGAATATCTATCTAGCATGTACTTGGAATTGGATTACTCAATTTTTAACCGTGCAGTTTTGTTATTGAAAGTAACAAGGAGATGTGATATTGTGAATGACAGGCAGATAGAAGGAAGAAGGAAATTGATGATTGGCTTCCAATCACTTCCTCGAGAAATGCAAAATGGTGGTATTCAGCTTTCCACAATGTTACGGCCATGGTTGGAGCTGGTGTCCTCAGTCTTCCATATGCAATGGCAAATCTTGGATGGTATGTGTCTTTGTCAGCATCATCGTGAAATTGCCTGATTCATATTTGTCCTTAAATCTTTAAAATTTTCTAGAAAATGGAATTAGTCTTAATCTGTGACGGCATGATTGGTAATTCAGGTCTTTTTCATCTTTGATTCCAGGGGCCCTGGTACCGTAATTCTTGTGCTCTCATGGACCATCACTTTGTACACCCTATGGCAAATGGTTGAGATGCATGAGATGGTTCCTGGGAAACGATTTGACCGATACCATGAGCTTGGCCAGTATGCCTTTGGTGAAAAACTTGGTCTTTACATAGTAGTGCCCCAGCAGCTTATTTGTGAAGTAGGGGTTGACATAGTCTACATGGTTACTGGAGGAAAATCACTTCAGAAGATCCACAATTTAGTGTGCAAAGACTGTGCACCGATCAAATTAACCTACTTTATCATGATTTTCGCCTCGGTTCATTTCGTGCTTTCCCATCTTCCCAACTTTAACTCCATCTCTGGTGTTTCACTGGCTGCTGCAGTCATGTCTTTGAGGTATGTTGGCCGCAAGTCAATTCACCACCCTCTTTGATTTGCAATACATAATTCTAAATTCTCTGCTGGAAAATTGAAGAGTATAGGATGGAAATGAGAGGGACGAATTGCTTAAATGATTTCTAGAAATTAATCAATGAGGCAACCGTTTAGCATAATCCATTATGAATTCGAATAATAATGATCAGCTTAGCCAGAGACTGCAGCCTCCTGTGTTATAAATGAAAAGCATTCCTACAGGGTACACCTAATGCAACAGAGAATTCTTAAAGAGTCATAGGAATTCATTTACTTCTTGTTTTGTACTTTCTAATTGATGGTGACCAAACACAATCGTGTTTGGTGTAATGAATCTTTTGCAGTTACTCTACCATTGCATGGTCAGCTTCTGTCCACAAAGGTGTTCAGCCAGATGTCGACTATGGCTACAAAGCCTCGACAACTTCTGGAACGGTTTTCAATTTCTTTTCTGCCTTGGGCGATGTAGCTTTTGCCTATGCTGGGCACAACGTTGTGTTGGAGATTCAAGCAACAATTCCATCTAAACCAGGCAAGCCATCGAAAGGGCCAATGTGGAAAGGAGTGGTGGTTGCCTATATAGTTGTAGCATTGTGCTACTTCCCAGTTGCTCTGATAGGGTATTACATGTTCGGTAATAAAGTCGAAGATAACATACTCATATCGTTAGAAAAACCAACATGGCTTATCGTAGCAGCTAACATGTTCGTCGTTATCCACGTTATCGGAAGCTATCAGGTTTGATTTGATGCAGTTGATCATGTCTCATGAGCAGTTCAATCACCATGATAGCAAAACTAACATGAATTTGTCCTGAATTTTTTTTTTATTATTATTTTGTTTCTGCTGTGCAACAGATATATGCAATTCCAGTATTTGACATGCTAGAAACATTGCTGGTAAAGAAGTTGCATTTCAGGCCTTCCAGAAAGCTTCGATTCATTACACGCAATATATATGTTGGTGAGTAAATTTCACCAGTGTTGTCACTTCAAAAGTGTCTGGTTTAATTCGTATAAACTGAGACTTCGATTTTGATTTCAGCGTTTACAATGTTCGTTGGCATCTGCTTCCCTTTCTTTGGTGGTCTTCTGGGATTCTTCGGAGGATTTGCTTTTGCCCCAACAACTTACTTTGTAAGCACTAGTTTCTTGTCCTGTGCAATAAAAAATGAAATTTAATTGCAGAAATTTCTTGTTTAGTTTACGGACTTTTCAAGGATGCTTCAGTTCCACTTCCTGAATCTCTTTCCTTTCATTTTCAGCTACCTTGTATCATGTGGCTGGCCATCTACAAACCAAAGAGGTTCAGCTTATCATGGATCACCAACTGGGTATGCTCAATGCTTAATTTTTCACACCACACTTTGATATGCTTTTCATCTCCTCAAACCTGATCCTGCTTTGTCCATTTCAGATCTGCATTATACTTGGCTTCTTATTGATGATTTTGTCACCTATTGGAGGGTTGCGGACTATCATACTGAATGCCAAGGGCTACAAGTTTTTCTCTTGATCAATCCTCACACAGCTCAGTGTAAATTCTGAGAACTATATTAGACTGGCGCCCTGTAGCTGTATTAAAAATAAGATGTCTTTGACAATAAGTCAGGCTCAGTTTGTGCAGAAGTCATTGCTGATCGGTAGGTATTGTCTTTTCCAGTGTCCAGCAATGTCGTTTTCAAGCCTTGCCACAGTTTGTGTTTTATTTGAACTACAGTTGCCTTGCATTTTGCGTGTCAGCAGAACATAATCTTATTATTTGTTTTTGGTAAACAAGTGTCTGGATTTGAGGACTAACCTTGCCTCGGATTCTTTGTTTCCTATGAAACGCCATGGAAGGAATTCTGGAGTCACTTTAATATCATCAACATTTTGCATAGGTCTTGGAGGTCATGATTCCTCGCTGTCATTCTCACAACTCATCTGTCATGGTTTTGGAAGAGCTTACTCGTGCAATGTAGACATCTTAGTTCGATTTCCACTCTACAATTTCTCTGAACCATGCTTCAAGATTGTTGCATGGTATAGGAAATTTTCTCACCAAAACCTACAGTTGAAGAGTTAAATTATTGATGTCCTGTTTGAACTCCAGGAATGACTGGTATGCTTACCTAGTATAATTCGTCCTCCTTATCTAGCTATTTTTTTTCAGCAAAAAAATATATAGATTTTCTTAGATGTAAAGAATTGAAAGCAATTAAAATAAATATAAAAAGAAGGAACAATTTGAAATAAAAATTAAAAAAATGAATCTCATTAATTAAAACTCATTTATCTCCTTTTAAAAAAAAACAATTATGAGAATATTGTTTTTTAAATAAACACTCATCGGAATTATAGAAGCAAGTGTTGACAATATTTGCAAAAATATATTAAAAAACATATGAATAATAAACTGCTCTCTTGTCACTACTTGGACCGTATGGAATA
>Ga0325405_1000798_pt1 | contig 30713 bp, 23 predicted proteins | sample PopdelMetagenome_21_FD_205663 | JGI IMG/M metagenome (GOLD analysis project Ga0325405, IMG submission 205663) | Populus deltoides microbial communities from Bellville, Georgia, United States - Xylem-Control-R2 | ecosystem: Host-associated > Plants > Phyllosphere > Stem > Wood/Secondary xylem... | reverse complement strand
AGGACCACCCTGGCTGAACAGGATTCCTTGAAATTTATAGGGTAATTATTTGAGTAACTTGCCCTGGTCATATCTCATCAGGATTACCAACCAGGCAACCAGTGATACTCAATTGTTGAATCCTCCACGAGAGCTCATCCACATCTCTTCAGAATTCAATTGATTGTAGCAATTTGCATGCCACATTGGATTTGCGCTTTTGACAGTGCTGGGAAACGTAATAAATGCAAGAACCTTCCAGAAAACGGCATTCCATCTTGCAAATAGTTTGTTAGTTTACTGTAGTATAAAGTTGTGATCCCACTAGTGGGAGTCCTTCATCGATGACGAGCAGCTTGGAACCAGGAAAACGGCTGGGATTCTCTCTGGGTACATTAGAGCAGCAAGGACCTCACATCGTGGTGGAGGATTGTGTAACCACCCTCTCAAATTGGGATTAGCAAATGAAACCAAGTTTTCAAGACAGATCTCTTGCAAAAGGTGCCCACGCCTCTTAATCAAAGAGGCAAAAAACTTGAAATTTTACTCGCCAGAGAAAAAAAACCCAACAGATATATAGAAGGTAACGCATGCATCACCAGGACGCCAAAGAAAAGAACCGGAATCTATAAGGAAATAAAAACTGTAATTGTTTGAAACCACCACAGGTGCCAAGAAGTGTATGCAGTCTTACTGGCAGAATAAACTTCCCCACACCAAGAACCACAAAAATATCATCACGGATAAAACGCCACTCAAATAATGGCAAGTCTTCATATAAGGGAAGGCCGCATCTAGTACGGAATGTTCCTGAAACGGGACCAATTCTCAAACCCACATGGAACCACTTGCTAAGCTACAACTATCAGCCGTCAACCTTGGGGCATGCCTGCATGAAGCAGGGTACAATTTACTTCGGGCCAACGTCCTTGAGGGCGCAGATCTGCTCCTCTCCCATGGAGGACATCACAGTCACAACAAGATCTTTACCCTCGCCAAATCCATCCTTGATCTGCATAGCAAGGAAAAAACATCATTATCTAGATTCGGTAGTTCACAAATTATCCAAACTAGCTTCACTTGAAACAGGAGATATTTCAAATGGATGGAAAACAACAGCACAGAAACTGAAGCACATATGCAGAATTATGGGATGCAGAATTATGGGCTGCAGTTTTGTGTTCCGCAAGAGGGTGGCCAAATTTTGAAAATTGTTTTTTTTACTTAAAATTATTATTTTTTATATTTTTGAATTTTTTCAATGTGCTGATATTATAAAATAATTTTTTTTTTAAAAAAAAATTTATTTTAAACACCATAAGAATCAACTACCACTCTCCCAAACACCCCTGTATGGCCAGCACAAGACTTTTGCTGCATACCAAAACAGTTACAAAGCACAAAATATACATGCAGATTGGGCAATCATGATTTTTTTTTAAAAAAAAATCATTTAAAGGGCAAACAGCTGGAATCCTGAGAGGCAGCACAACCTTAATGCCTAATTGAATTCGTAAGGGGAAAACAAAATGTCCACTAACCTGAGAGAGGAGACTCTCATCAGTTGGGAGCCTCAGGTCATCCTTGGTATTGCCATTCTCAGTCAGCAAGCTCACCTGAAATTTTAAATGCAGATTAGACCCAAGTTCAACTAGCCTACGAAAAAATTCATACACGTAAAAGAGACCACGAAACATACAAATCCATCCTCTGAGATATCAATCAGCTGATAGTCAGTACGGGTGACATGGGGAACCTGCAATGCAATGGAAAGAGAGATTCAGATCATGAACAAGTTTCAGTGATACTTACTGAAAAATCACGTAAAACAAACTATACAAAAAAAAAATTGCATACATCACAGTTGTGGGAAGAAGGAACAATATCTTCAAGCTTTTTTCCATTGAAGATATCAATTGCAACAAAGTGGCATTTGGCATGGCCGTGCTTGCCAGTTTTAGAGGTAGAAACCTCCACAACCTGTGAAAGAAAATTAAAAGCATGTCCTCGTTAAGAATTGTTATAAAAAACCAATAAGAGGAATGAAAAGGAAAAGGACAATAGCATCTCTAAAGAACCAATAGGATGGTTAAAAAAATTATGATATAATGAATTACATACGACAAACAGCCCCTCAGATTTCAAAATAAATAGCAAAAAATGCAGCACGTTCCATGGCAAGATATCCAAATATAGCAGACAAAATAATTTCTATAGCCTATGAGCAGATTCCACAAACTCGTATTTATATTAATTAGCCCAACCATCCTAAAATCCTAGGTTCCTCAAATAATTTATTCTATCAAACTCAAATTAAAGTTCGATCATGTTGTTGGTTTTATGTTTTTTTTTTCCTTACAAAACTAACACCAGCAGTAGGGTTTCTGCCTGTGAATTTAATTTACCCAAGTTATTATTCGACAAAAAAACTTCAAATTTTCTTAACAGTTTAGTATCAGATCTAAATGATTTATTAATTTCCACGTTCGCTTGTAAAGTTCACTGCCGCTTCCAACACAGAACATAACTGACGATAAGGCTCCAAACCATTAAAAACACTATCGAAAAGAATCCAGATCAAAACAACACACACAAAAAAAATCCATTCCGATCCAGCATTCATATAAAAGGCATGCATGAATCTGAAACAGAACTAAACAAAAAATAAATCATAACAACACAAGAAAAATAAATAATCCATTCCCAACCAACATTCATATAAAAGGCGTGCATAAATCTGAAACAGAACTAAACAAAAAATAAATCATAACAACACAAGAAAAATAAATAATCCATTCCCAACCAACATTCATATAAAAGGCGTGCATAAATCTGAAACAGAATTAAACAATAAAATATGTATAAATCTGAAACAGAATTAAACAAAACAGAAGGAATACATACAGATCTAAAATAAAAGGGTAAAAAGAAGAGATCTAAAATAAGAGGGGGGAAATGAGATATATGAGGAAACTAGACCTTGCAAGGGCGATTCTTGATGACAATGTAACCGCTCTTGCGAATGGTACCAGCTTGTTGAGGGTAAGTTTTCGAAGCTCCCGCATCAGCTTTTGACTCGAAGTGCTGCTCCTCGTCAGACATGGCCGCGATTGATAAGAGAGTTGCAATCACAAAACAAACAAAATACAGATAGAGAAAGGATAGTGTGAAGAGCAACTGATTTATCAATTTGTGCTATTTATAGGGGATGCATTTTTAGATGAGTAGAAGGTTTTTAGGGTTTCTAAAGTTGTGATTTTTTGTTCCATGATAGCAGTGATTTTGGGCAAGCTTGTACCGTTGATTTAAGGGATTAACAGTTAAAAATGGGATATTTTGAACCATTGGATTTAAGTGATTGACAGATAGTACGGTGTGCTTGGGGTAATACTGTTTGGGATGGGTTGAGGTGTTTGCATTTGTTATCGCTACTGAGATTTGTTTGATTATAGAAAAGTTTTTAAAATTCAAATTTCTTATAATTTTTTACTTCAATACATTTATTTTTTATATTATTATTAAGGGATTTGATTTAAAAAGTGGTAATTTGTTTTTATACGGACACTAGTCCGCATTATACAACTTAATTTTTAAGTTTGCAAAATTCATCAAAATATAATTTTCAAGTCTTTTTATCCTAAACCGAGATTAATAGCCCGTATGATTAAATTATCACACGTTAATGCATGCACGCTTATTTTTTTATAAAAAAATAATAACAATTTAATTGACAAATTTATAATCACCTTGTTAATTTAAATATTTTTATCTTATTAATAGTTTTTTAAGCGGTTGAAATATAGAATTTAACTGAATATATAAAAAAAAAAGTCAAGGCGATATAAGTGTTTCCAAACAAGTCATGAAAATCAAGTTGTTTGTGTTTTATAATATCATTTAATTCAATGACATTTAAAAAAATACAATTCTAATTTAATAATATGAAAAACCAAATAAACTCAAGTGAATTTTTCAATAATAAGTTAATCTTTCAAATTCAAAACCCGTGAAATTTTAGACTTGAATTTAATAAAAAAATCCCAACTTGTAACTAATAATTTAACATTGAAAGATTAAATCGAGAAAAAAATTATAAACTCAAATCGTTTTGATATATTTTATGAAAATTTAATTTTTTTACATTTCTCATATTGTTTTGATATATTAATATAAAAAATATTAAAAAAATAAAAAAAAATATTATTTTAATATATTTTTAAAAACTATTAGGAAACTAAATCACAACCGTAAGCACTGCTGAGTAATAAAATTGGAACTTCAAATCTTTCCGAACACAACTAACAGCCATTTCGTTTCACCCTTCGCCTCACATAAAACAAATCATTCTTTCCCAGCATCCGAGTCCATTCGAAAACAGGGAGAGAAAAAGTTAAAGAGTCGAAAAAGGTCTTACAAGTTAGTACCCACAATTCAGCTGCATGACCGAAAGGTATCGAATTAAAGCTGGACAAAAGAACCATTGTATCGACTGGCATCTGTTACAGATACAACGAATTTTTACATAGTTTAATAAAAAAGCACCCGCTGTTTCTAAATTCTAAACTCAATCATTTTGCAGTCACAAATCATCAGCTCTAGATTTTAATGTTACAAGCATTACACCATGATTAGCTTTGGATTTCTCTGCAAGGAGAATTACCAAACCTTCAGTCAAGAAGCCAAGGAGATAAATCCGCTACACTTGCTCAAGAATGCGGTGCGCTATGTCAGGACATAAAAATATGGACGCCACAGTGTGAAAATGGTTTGGCCGTTTTGAACATTCTGAAATACAAACAAATGAAGGGATAAGGTGAATGACCACAACCAGCAATCGTAAATGAAATGATTATGCACTTTATCCTCCACATTTTGCAGGCTGGAACAAGCTCTTGAGAACGAAAGGGCTAAAGTAGTTCACAAAAAACAAAGGGAATTGACTTCCTTTATTAATATGTGGGCACCAACATGCCATCTAGTGTCACTGTTATAAGCAACTACGATAAAAATTGCAAAGCGGGTTTATTTCTAAATTGGATTTATTACCTTCTTTACCAAGCATACGAAAGCTCATTCCCTACTTGAATCTCCTGAAACTTCAGGAGAATATCCAATGTCGCTGCCATCCATTTTCTGAATAAATATTTGAGGGGGCACCTCCCTGTCATGGAAAAGTCACATTGATAAACATGCATGGACAAGCAATTTGATCAACAAACACATATGTGGTAATGCCATGCCACAATCAAATACGAGAACATTGTTTTGTGGTCAGGTCTCCTTGGATCATACGACGCAGATAAAGTGGAGTAGATATGAGAAGAAAAGACAAAAATATTCATAATTAAAAAACTAGATTAAAAAGTGGAGATTGTGAATAGATGCATCAAGATGTTTTGGAAAACCAAATGACAACAATGAAAACAAAGTAACCCAAGCATAATAGGTATGAAAGAAACACGATCACGATTTCTAGCATTAATATTTTAGAAGAGTATAGTAAAACAAAATCACAAAGCAGTTGGCTACAGGAGTGGCATACGTTTCATTAGCTTCTTGGTATGTGTAGCTTGATGCAACAGCCAAAAGTTGCCCCACATGGTTGTATGATAAGGATGCCACACTGTTTGGATATCTAGGAAACTAAAAACAAGACGAGAAATTAACCACTTTTAAAAGAAGTATGATTGAAAAAGAAATTATTGTGCAGTTAACTATTATACTCTGATCAGATGGAATATACCTCATGTAATTTTCTTTTACTTTGAGCATCCCATGCAGTAACGTAGCCTTCATTATCACCAGTGACAAAAGTACCACTGATGCTAAATCAGAAACATTCTTCAGTTTTAGTTTAGAGGTACACAACGGCAAACATTTGACTTGATTGTACTTACAGTGGATTGAATGCGATGTCATTAACTGATACTAGATGTGCTTTTCCATCCTTTGTCTTAGGGTGACACCGAAAAGTGTATCTGCAGTTCATTTTGAAATGCACAAGGCAAAATTATTAGTAAATTGTCCACATCAACATCTCAAATATGCAGATGCTCAGAAAACATAGAAAGGAACACACCAAACATACACACACACACACACACACACACACACACACACACACACACACATATATATATGATGAATACCAGCTCAAATACTTTGTTCTGCAGCATGAAAGCAAACACGTATCACAATGATCAAATTGAAATATCCAGGGCACTAAGAGCAAGATTGCAACTTTGAGAACAAATTATGGAACTTGCAGTTGATATCATCACTAATGGAGAAACTATATACTACTTGCATTAAAATTGTATTCCATGATGAAGGATTAGTATCTCAACGTCAGTAACTTAAATCCAACTTCTTAAGAGGAGTAGTGAAACCATAGAAGTATATCTAGTCTAGTGCACATGCATGTGAAAAAACAAAAGAAAAATAAGGGCTAAGTCTCTTTGCTCTAAAAGATTTAGAACTCAATAACCAATAGGATGCAATTCCATTCTGCTTGTCAAGTTCTAGCTTAGTAACATAGTTGGAAATATCCTATGATCTCCAGGATGCCTCATGTATTATAGAACTCGTCGCATTTGCAGAATTGTCCTTGACCTTGATCCCAAGATAGGATGATAAGAATGTGGAATGGCATTAAATTCAGTCTTGGTTAAAAGTAAAAGGAAAGTGTGTTGACATTCTGAGGATCTGCACTGTGAATAACTTTAGCAGTGGGGCGAAAAAAAACACAAATACCTCTAGCAAAACAAAGAATCCAAAGATTAACAATAATTGGAAATGCACTAGAAATTTGAGATCTTCAACAAATGAAGCATGCTTGAAGAAATATATGCAAAAGAATGACCTGATGGAATTTAAATTTAATGGATTTGAGATCTCTACGGCTACCCGTCCATCTATTGATCCAATTGCATATCCTGCAAGAAAAAAAATCCTATTTCAAAAGATTGAGAGGGAGAGGGGATGAGAAGGAAAAAAAGGGAATATAATGCCTTTTAAAATGGTTATGGGATGATTTAAACCTTCTTGCCATGCCAATATATATATATATAACCACACACTTGATATATATGATAGTAAAACAATTACAGTTTGGTTGATTCACTTTTAAGGAATCATTATGTTCTAATAATAATGACATTCCCCTCAAAGGAAGTTTTCTACCAGAAACTACATGCTGAAAAATACAAAGCTCACACTATCAGTATCTTAGTACCTCTGGTATATGAAGTTGAAGCAACACATCTTATCCCTACATCCATAGATGATTCTTTTAAATCAACTGCTCTTTCAAAGTTCCGCAAGTCATATATATTTACCGCTGCTCCAACAGCTACCATCAAATCAAACCCAGAGACAGAGATGGACTCAATTTCTGCATCTAGATTTCTGAAGAGTGTAAGAGGATTTGCCAAGCGGACATCCCAAGACATTATCTTCTTGTCCAAACCAGCTGAAATTACTTGACCTATAACAGTCGAATAGAAAAGAATCATCAGAAACTCTGTCAGCAATGGGGCAGCAAGGAAATAGCATATCCATGAGCAAATAGGGGGAAAATGGACTCTTCATATGTCTTAGAGCCCATCTTCTACAACCATATATGTTGCATTGCCAATCATACATACCATAATGTTACAAATTATGATGCAAAGAACAGAAACCCTAACCTTTAAAAAGAAATCAAAAGGATGGAATGCAAGATCTCTAGATTCTACAAGGTGGATGGATGGTAAAATCCCCAATGAAAATGCATGCAAAGGTCTTATTTTTGGTTGCTTCGACTTGGTTGTCTGATATTCACCCTATTTGTGTATAGTTCCAACATGTTAACTAGATATATGACTGATCATATTCTGCAAACAGTTGACGGGATTTAATAGTGCTCCGTAGAAATATAAAGATCTCCAACAAAAAAAATATAATGTTAGGTTGAGCACACATATCTCGTCGTCTTGCAGAAAATTACAAAAATAGAAGGCAATATGTGTCAAATCCAAAGTTAAATTCGTGTGAGCATGGTACAAGTAGCTTACATGTTTCAATAGAGTATCCCACACATGCTGCTATATCCTGATGATTTCCAATAGCATCATTAGTTCCTGAATGCAAGTCATACCTAGAAAAATTTGCCCCAAAAATAGTCAAGATATAATGCATGAAAACCATGGCATACCACCTCAAACTACAAAAATAAGTAAAACCACGATTACAATCCAAAGATTTTCTCTCTAATAAAACCATGGTAAGCAAAAGCATAATCAAGCAAATTAGCCCAACTACAAAAATAACCAAAATCACTGCACGAAAAAACGCCAGCAATGTGTACCAAAAGTTAAAAGAAACCTTTCAACAACGTAGGCTACTGAAATGCTAAGCATGTTATGGTCATTGTATTGGAAGCAATTATTCAGTCGGAGTTAACAATGACACAAATTGATCCATATCAGAATAAAGAAAGATAAAAATGTAGGAAATACAACGAAACTGAAGCTGGGTTTTACTTTTAGAGTTCAAGTTGTTTTAACAACAACAAACCTTATAATGGAACCGTCAGAGGCAGCTGTAAAAGCCACAGACTCAGTCTGGAAACAACAATCGAGAAGCGCAGCTTGTGAGGGAGCAGGAGCTTCTAATCTGAGCAGAGAGCTATCCACATCGTATAATCGAAGTTTCTGCACAATCAAATCACATAAAAATAAATGAAGCAATTTTGAAGGGGAGTAATAAATAAATAAATAAAATAAGCGGGTACTGACGGAATCCCAAGAAGAAACGAGGAGATTATTGGATTGAGGGGCGAATTGGACCCTGGAAAGTGCATCTCCGATCGGGTTTTCAAAATTTAAACACTCGCCGTTCATTTGGGGGTATATATATATAAAGGAGGTGTTTGAAAGTCAAAAGAAACAAGAGGGAGAAAAGGAAACCTATGTGTGGTTGGTTATTGTGATGTGTTGGTGATAACAGAAGCAATGTGCTTTTAGTCTTAAATTAATTAATTTGCCTAAATAAAGGAAACCATAGTATGGAAGGAGGGGAAGTGGAGAAGAAGAAAAATGCTTATCCAAGGGAAGTACACAACCAACTGGAATTGTCTTGTTTTTACTCGTGGTGTCCAAGATGTCACCTGAAATTGTTATAATTATGATAATTTGTTTACTAACAAGTGTGCATGATTGGCACTGGAATTTGGGCATACTTTTAACGGACAAGCACACCAACCACCTTCAACGTTTCCGATCCATCAACCTCCATTTTGTGAACCTGAAGCAAAAGCTGTCCTCTCCCATGCCCTGAGGAATGAGAGGAATGAGGATGTGAGGAGATGGCGGCAATATATCTTTCAGTATCTGGAATGGCCTGGACAATCTCATTGGGATCCCCTGAGATTTCCCTAAATCTCAGATGGGGACTAACCATTTTCAAATTAAACCAAACCCAAAGAGAGACTTCAACAAATGTCACAAACACATTAAAAAGACATAATACGATACATGGAAGAAAAACATAATAAAGGGATATACGAGTTGGTTTGTGTTGTCGTGTAAACTGATTCACTGGCAAAGGACTAGAAATTTAATCAACATCACAAACAATCATCAAATCATTTCCATTGCTCAAATCACCAACCAGCACACCACAGGCTACCTTCTGATGATAGTGAAACATACGAGTACAGATGCACACACAGTAAACCTAAAATGATTCTAAGATGATAGTGAAACACCAACCAGCACACCACAGGCTACCTTCTGATGATAGTGAAACATACAAGTACAGATGCACACACAGTAAACCTAAAATGATTCTAAGATGCCAATTCACATGCTCCAGTGTCATTAAGCCAAACATCCAAATCGAAGAGAGTTCAAAATGAGCAAAATCTTCAACCACTCAAAAGTAGTTTCATATATACAGAGTGAGATTATCTTTGCGGCTAAAGATCCAAATATGAAAAAGAAAAACGTTTGATACTAGCCAAATCCTCCTTTGTTTTCCTCTTAATCTTAGAACCGTGTTCTTTCATCTGGGAGGTAGAAATCAAAACGAACATCAACAGAACCAGAATTTTCTCCAGTATCGTTGTACTCAATGTTTGTTATTGATCCACTCTCTTCTTCCTGATATCCTGGCTTCACCCGCCGTACAGGCACCGTCACAGAGTACACAGTCCCAAGATCTGTATCAGTTGTGACGCTCAGCTGAACTTTATCCTGTGATTCTATCTCCACAAATTCTGATAGAGCATGCACAATGTTGTTCACAATTTTCCGCTTTGCCTCATCACTAACTGCACATCTGTCAGAGAAGAGAATCATCTTCAAACGCTGTTTGGCAATCCTTGCATTTGAGCTCTTTCTTTGTGTTGGTGAAGGGAATATTATCCTCCAAGCCAAGTTTAAACGCTCAAATAAGCTCATATTTATGGCACTTAAAAGCAACCTTTCAGCTTCTTGATTAATAGCAGTTGAGGACAGTTGATATTCTTCAGCAATTCCAGCAGATCGTTTAAAGTGACCATGCATTTTACGGCTGTCAAACACGCCACCAGGCCACTTGAGCATGTTTTGAGAAGTGCCACATCCTCCATTGAGGAAACCAAGGAACTCAACCTATACATTAGAGAACAAAAGACCTAACTGCAGTGAGACATACAACAAAACAGATGCCAAATTCTGCTAGCCAAAATATTTCAATACTAAAAATACATAGGTGTGAAAAAACAGAGCAAAAGATTTTCTGCTAACTAAAGTAGATTCCACAAACGAATATCATAACAACTATCTGCATAGCATTTGGTCATCCTGCATCCATGCTGTTTCATTTTACTGAATGTGGCATGGTTTACATATATATTAACCAAGTCTTTGTTTTTCTCCTAAGTAAATGCAGAATTAGTACATACACCCTCAACTTTAAACAACCCAGCACTCCAAATTTATTTTTTCTCACTGCTGTGTCTCAACTCTTCAAAATCAACCAATAAGTCTTTCATCATATTCCTATTAACAAGGTGTTCATGTAACACCATCTGCTGCCATGCATCCACATCAACCAAATTAAAAGCACAAAACACAGCATAATCTAGTTATATATATATATAGAGTGAGATTGAAATAAACAGAAAATAATTGTGATAGAGGCAAAGTAAATTTTATCACTTGAAACCCGTTTAATTTATTATTGTTTTCTCTATTTCTAAAAGTTTGTGATATTGGGCCACTCCCATTGCTGAGAAATTTGCAGTTTAAATGCCTCTCAATTCTGCAGTCCAAGAAATTATGTGTGGAAAGATCAAAAGTTAACACAATTCAACGTATCCACAGCATTGGACAAATGTTTCTTAAAGTTTAAAACAAGAAATGCTCAACCTTAGAGTATCTAAAGCCAGGATATGAAACCTGTATAAGAACTCATGCCAACAATTTCACTTCACTACAATCCGGTTTCAGAATACATCAGTGTGCCAAATACATTACGGCAAGCAACTTTCTTAACCATCGATTTTGTAAAAGATTCTTTTCTCCTACTTTATTGTTAACCACTGCATAAAGATTTAAAACATTTCAGATAATATGTAGATATGACACATGATCTCATATGGACTGAACTCTATACTCTATAGGCCAAATAACTATGAACCCAGATCACCAAATGAAACAAGTAATGATACCCATGACTTACCATCCATAGCCAATTAAAAATAACATTTGCATGCCCCCGTTTTAGTAACAAAAAGCCAGTCTTCCGTCAAAAATAACCCAAAACCCCAATTCTCCCCCATTTCATTTCCCTTTGCATTTCTCAAATTCCTTAACCAAACAGATAAATTGGCATAGTATAGGAAGAACAACAGAAAACACACAAGAAAATAGAGATAATTTAACAAGGTAACAGGGTAGAGGAGTAGAGACCTTGGAATTTGAGGGAGGCAAAGAACATCGAGGAGGGTGTTTAGAGTAAGAGGCCAGTGTTGCCGAGACCCTCAGATCTCCTGATATCGCCATTTTCAATTGCTGCAACCTCTCTTTCTCTCTCTCTCTCGCTCAGGCGCTCACACGCGTACACTCTCACTGCTCTTTTTCTGCTGGCGGAGTGGCAATCCTGATTCTCACGCTGCCTTCCACAGAAGCAGTCCTGGGGTGATATTTGGCCTCTTCCAACGACAGCGTTTTTGTTTGGTTTGGCTTGCAATTATTTTGTTGCTGATGACCCAAAAGCTACTTTTTTATGATTACAATTTAAAAATAATCATATATTTACTTAAAATTATAGTTAAAAATATCGGTGAATAGAAAGCAGTTTAACAGTGTTTGTTTAAAATCATTGTAGATAATGTAATAACTAAAAAGAACATGGAGTAATTTCATAGCTTCAAAATTATAAGAAATATATGATTATTAATATATAAAAAATATAGCAAAATAATATTAAGTTGCTAGTTTAACAAAAAAAAAATACTAATAATAAATGTATAAATTACAAAGTTGGTAAGTAAGAATATAAGCATTATTGTTATCTATCCATATTATAAATTATAAATTAGTTTTGTTGTTTTATTAAACTACAATCTCATCACGAAAAATCATTGATAGCATGTGATATATATATATATATATATTAAAATTTCCATGGCAATAAATCATGATCATGTTGAGATTTTTTAAATTAAAAATACATTAATTTCCATCCATTTTAAATGTCATGTAACTATCACACTCCTTTTTTTTCAAAATCACTATTCGTGCAATCTCAACCTTTTATAATGAAACATAAAATCATCATACCGTTTATTTAATTTACTTTTCATTCTCACCAAATTTGATCTTTTTACCGTTTTGATCTCTCAAAAACAAAATATTTAAGGTGTTTTAGTATTTTCATATGACTTGTTAGTTATTAAAGAATTAACTAGGATATAAATGTGTTTTTTCTAATTTTTAAAATATGATAAAATAATAAAATTATCTTCAAAATCAAAGCTTTGAAAACTAGCACACAAGGATATCTATATCTTTTTTATTTTTTGTAATAAAATAACAAGATCACCATTTAAATAAAAAAAAATCAAACCTTGCATTCAAAAGCCTTTTGATATTTCCATTCTATTTTTTTTATCTTGTTATTCCTAATTCAACTATCAATGTGATCTTTTAATGATGATTGATTGAATTTTAAATGGAAAAAGTTGTGGACACGTGCAGGGTGTCCATGCATTTTGGGAGAGTATATGCCTATATGGTGTTTCTTAGTGGCAAAAAATACTGAGCATTTTCGGTTCGGCCTGATTTTAAATCAAAATAAACAACCGAATTAAATTATTTTTTTTAATTTTTTGAACCGAACCAAATCAAAAACCAGTTCAAACCGATTAATTTCAGTTCGATTCGGTTTTTTTCCTTTCCAAACCGCTTCAGACCCAATGGTCCTCTACCAACACTAGTAATATTCCTCCCTCTGTTTTGGTTCACTGGCCAGGTCTAATGTGGCTTTTGAGAAAACAATACTTCAGTCCCCAAAATGTTGTTTTGCCCTCCCCAAACACCCTGCTGCTGCATCACTTGTCATCTAAAATGCTGAAATTTGAATAAAAAACAAGCAGAGCATAGCCCTCAATTAGTAATCAGAAAAGTAGAAACCTTTCTTCAATCTTTAAAAAAAATAAGTGAAAGTACAATAATGTACTGTTTGACAAATTATCTGAGATGCCTGCAACTTTTGGTAAGCAAGCAGTCCTGTTGGTGGAGACTAACGTCAGAGGTGGGATTTTTTAACGGAATAGAGAATGGAGAGGGTTTTCTTGGTGGATCTGATAGTCCTCTATTTGGCTGTTAGTAGAGCCAACCACAAACTCAACAGGAGAACTAAGATCCGAAGAAAACCCAAAGGAACCAAATCCATAAGATCAAATCAAAGCAGATAGTAGAGGGAAGGGAGAAAAATCAAAACAGAGCAGAGAGTAAAGGGACGAGAGAAAAAAGAGAGTAAAATGAGACAGAATGAGATATGCAGAGAAGGGAGGGGAAGGGAGGGGGGCGGCTAAGGGGTGAATGTTGCTTTAGGGTTAGAAAACATTCCTTTTATAGCTGTTTTTTTTTTAAGTGTTGGATAGTTGAATCGGTTCGGTTCAATCGGTTTCAGACTTTAGAAACCGAAACCGAACTGGACCGGATTTTTTTTGTGATTTTTTAATCAGTTAATTCGGTTTTTTTTTCAGTTCAATTTTTTGATTATTTTTTTTTCTGGTTTTCTTGATTTATCGATTTTTTTGTTCACCCCTACTTCTACTAAGCTTCCTCACATCCTATTTTTTGTTAATGCAATGGATGTTGATGACGACGGGATAGTTTATTATTGGTGAGGTTTTTTTTTTCTTGTTAAAATTATAGTTTAATTTTTTTTTGTTATTGATAATTCAATTTTAATTTTAATTTTAATTTTTTAATTTTTTATTTTCATTGTTAATATTTTTTTATAAAAATTTTATCTGTGTTAAATCTCATAATCTAATCACAACTTGTCACATGTTATTTTTTTTAATTTAATCATTATTTTTTTATTTTTTGTTGTTTTTTCTGTAAAATTTTTATTAATTATTAATTTTACTATTCAATTCAAAATCATGGTTATTATTTTGAGTTTTTTTGCTTTTTTGTTAATTTTTTATTTTAATTTCATTCTCTTATTAAAAATTTATAACTGTTTTCTAATTTATTTTTAATTTTTATTTTTTTATTATGAATCGTTTAATTTTTATGACTTAAGATAAGAGTTTGACAAGTTAACATGGATTAACCCGTCATTTATTGTTCAAGTTACATATTTATTATATTAACTAGATTCAAATTAATTATTTTTATTTTTTAATTTAATTTCATTATTTTATATTTAATCAATTGAAAATTTAACAACATCTTTTTTTTTTATTCTAAGTTATCGTACTTTTTTTTAATTTCAAGTTATCATAATTCTTTTAATTCTCGCTCGTTTATCGTTGTCTATTTTTTTCCATATAATTCAAAGAAAACTAGCTTTTTTACACCCATCACGGCTATAACATGAACCACAGTTTTTTTTAATAACACGATGACGACATCTAAATATAATTCAATAAAATAACAACACAGACACGGTGGAGCATTGCCCATGTATAGTATGTTAAAAAAAGCGCAATACTTGTTGACAAACAAGAGAAGTGGAGAAGTGGTGGCGCAGCCACAGCCAAGAAACGGGGAAGACAAGAAGAGGGCATGGATCGCATCATAGTCTTTTACTTCCCAAGCTAAAAAAAAAAAAAACTGCTAGCCCTAAAAAAACTTTCCTTTCCAAAGTGAATGGGCAGCAGGTGGAGAGCTACTGCTTCTCTTCTCCTTAACCACATAACCACAAAAGCTTTTAAATTTCTTTCACCTAATCTTCCCAGACCTATTTATCACTCACACCCTTTAACCCAAACTGTTTGTGGCTTCAAATTCAGGTCATTTTCTGCAATCCCTTCTCGGGTTTCGGTTTACAGTAATGAAATTGAATCTGGGTCTCATGATTTGGCTATTAATTATGATCTGGGACCTAAAGAAGATGAAGAATCTGGAAAGATCCCTGTTAAAGCATACTTCCTTTGTACCAGGTCTGCCACTTCAATTTTTTTCCTTTGCTTTTCTTTTCCTTAATGGGTTTCGTTTGTTCTGTGTTTTTTGAAATGTGTATTTTTGCTGTAGGGTTTTATGCGTATTTAATTAATTATTTTTTGGGTGGTTTTCTATTGACTCAAATTGGTGGGTTATTGTGTTTGCATGCATAATTTGAGCAACTTCTTTTGAAGGATTTTCTTTTCTCTTGCCGAGTGACCTTTTTGACGCTAGTAAAATGTTGTCGAGATGGAGACAGTGTTTGTTGTATTGGCTGTTTGCTCATTAAAAGGTGACGATTTTAATTATTTACGTTTACTTTTGCTGGCATTTATTCTTTTAATGCAAGAGTCTTTCTTCTGTTCGTTTCGTGCTGTCTTCTCCATGCTCTGTGTTTTCCTTTTTCTACCTTTGTGGTTCTGTTTTTTTCCCCTTGATGGTTTGGTTTTATCAGATTCATGGTTTTGGCAGTATTAATTTGAAGAGCATGCAAGCAGAGAATTTAAGCTATGTTGTTCCTCCTACCTCTCGCTCAACGAATTATGTTGTCCTCAAATTTTTCGATTTCTCTTCAGATATTAGTGTAAGATGATTGAAAACAATTATATCTTTTTTTTTGTGACATTTTCCTACTTTGTTTGTGATTTTTTGAGCTTTGTAATTGTTCCAAACATCCTACCTCCTTGCGCATATGGATAAAATTCGTGGGGATCATGTATGCTTAAGATCAGATCCTGATTCCAGCAAAAAAACCTTTCATTTTTGTAGTTTTCAAGGTGATTGGTTTGACTGTCATCTTATAACATGTGACTTTTAATTCAGGCACTTGGAATAAGAGAGTATATCAGCTGCCGCTACATGGTTGTATTCCAATATGGATCTGCTGTTCTATTTAATATTGAGGATCCTGAAGTTGAAAGGTACCTGGAAATGGTAAGGAGGCATACTTCTGGATTGCTCTCCGAGATGAGGAAAGATGGTACATTTCTCTGAGAAGATCCTATATCTTGTTTTATTCGAACAGGAAACTTGGTTCATTTGTCCTGTTTAGTAGATATATTTAACATCTTGTGATTTTGTGCAAACATTTTTTTTTGTGCTTTAATGATTGAGATGAGGATTGCGTTTAGGACAGTTACCATAATCTATATAACCAATGCCAACTAGTTTTGGACTGGGGCTGGTTGAGTTGAGTTGAACTCTCATGGTTTTATTTTTCTCTCAGTTTTTCCAAATTTGAGTCGGCCCCATAATTTGTTCTTTAACCACTTGAACTTGATAAGTTTTGAATACATGAATGATTTTCTTGTTTTGACCTTGATTTCGTCTTTTATTAGATTATGCCATAAAAGAGAAACCACTTTTGGATGAGGATATGAAGGGAGGCCTCGATTACATTGTCCTCAAAACTTTAGACACTGATAGTATTCGCATTATTGGAAGTGTGCTTGGGCAAAGTATTGCTTTGGACTATTTTGTTTCACAGGTAATATCATGTTCAAATACTTTATTTATGGTGCAATATTGAAACCTATGTATGAGAAGAAGGCATTAAATTCTCCTTGAATCATAATACACTTTGGCAGGTTTCAAATATTGAAGCTTTAATCATTTTGATGTCAGGATTCAACTTCTGGCACATTTTTATTTATTATCGAAAAATGGCTAGCACAATATGAAACAGGATGCCATTTTTTTCGGAAGTTTAAATAGAATGTGAACTGTTAATCTTCTCTCTCTCTCTCTCTAAGGTTGATGGAATGGTTGAAGAGTTTGCTGGCATAAATCGTGCAATGGAAAAAACTGGGACTTTCTCAATGGATAGGAAAAAGCTCCTTCAACTTGTTGGGAAGGCTAATTCAAATCTAGCTGATGTGATTCTTAAAGTTGGTCTTTTTGAGAGGTAATCCATTGTTACTATTGCTTGTTTAATTTCTCTTTGCATATGATAGATTCAAATGGTCTCTTTCACGTATTCTATGATCGAATTTCCATTTTAGATGTAAAACCATGTGCTTTTAGGAAATTTCAGTAAGATCATATCGTTAAGCATGCAGTGAAGAACCTTTTAGGTTTTGGTGACATTTCTCTACCTTTGTCAGTCTATAAGAAGCTCATGGTAATAAGCCAACTGATTGAAGCATGAAAAACTTAACGAGCAAGAAACATTTTAAAAAAAGAATTTTCTTTTTCTTGGGTAGGGTTGTCGGAAATTTTTGGAAATGCACCCTGCATCTGAATAAATTTGCTTATCTTAGAGGATTTCTGCATGGGATCCATTGGTTGTTGCTTCAGACAATGATGATTCCATGGAGCATATAAACTATTGATGTTCTTTAGTCCTGTTCCGTAAGTTGGCCTTAACATCCTTGTCAGACTAGTCTGGTATTATGAGAGTGATTGTGCACGTGCTTCAGCCTTGTTTGATTCCATGGAGCATATAAACTATTGATGTTCTTTAGTTCTGTTCAATAAGTTGGCCTGAACTTCCTTGTCAAACTAGTCTGTTATTATGAGAGTGATTGGGTGTTTGATTCAGCCTTGTTAGATTTTTCAGTTCCTCACAGAATCTCATTTTAGCTTATTAAAATTGTAGACTCCTTTTTCTAAGAAGAAGTGTTAAGGCAAGCCTCACTTAGAAAAGACAGCAATTACAGGTCAACAAGAACGAAATTGTAAAATTGAAAAGCTCAATATATGCTGTGATCTTTTAATGTGCATTTTGCAGCCTTTACCAACTCTGTTCTTTCACTGTCCAGATCTGAAATTGCTTGGAGGGATGCAAAATATGCTCAAATATATGAGTACCTCAGGGAGGAGTATGAAGTTACTCAACGCTTTGGAAATTTGGATTTCAAATTAAAATTTGTAGAGGTATGTGTCTGCTTTTATTGGACCTATAAATGAATATAATGGCTTTTGGTTATTACTGAATTTTAGACAGTTACTTGTATGGTTATTTTAGTGATAGTGTTCATAGAGATTTAGGCTTGAAAGAGCTGATAATCTGTGGTGCTTGCTGGAGGAAGCACTTGCATGAATTAGAGGATGCTTGAAATATTTCACAAAATGTAGAAATTTAAACAAGCAGACATCTTTAGAGAGAGTAAACAGTTGATTGATTTGTAGTGTGTTTCAGGATTTTTTCAGGTTTCGTCCTAAATATTAGAGTTCGACTGGAAGTAGTAGATCAGAGACTTCATTTTCAATTGCTCGATAATCTCCATGAGCACAACTCCCACATTTCACTTTTCAGAATCTGTCGTGATAGTTATTGTGATATATTTATCTGGAGCTGCTCTCTCACCCCATTTCTCTCCTCTTGCAGCACAACATTCATTTCCTTCAAGAAGTTATCCAAAACAGACGATCTGATCTTTTGGAATGGTGCATTATATTCCTGCTGAGCATAGAGAATATTATATCAATATATGAGATAGTTCAAGGATGAAGTGCAGATACATCACTGATTTGATAGACCCTAGGCATACGAGAAAAGCTGGGATCACCAGATGGAGTGACAAGTTAACAATTCAATCTTTTATAGAGAAGATCAATTCTTCAATATTTTTCTGTGATACATGATATTATTTTTGCAGTATAGCGTGAGAATTCCTGGTGTCCATTTTGTACGATCACTTTTACCAATAGAAAATTCCGAAGCCAAAGGCAACCTTTTCAACTGCCGGCATGTCTGTGTTAACAGTTATGTGCATAACATGTTTGAATGCTTAGTGTTTCTCTTTCCAAGATGAAAGGTCAATACAGAAGCAGGTTCACTGTATCGAAAGTTCAGCATTGTATTTTTATGATTGCACAGGTGGCAATGCTGCGCATAGAACTTCAGACCGTAAATGGAGGCCGGTTGTGCATGTATAAGTCCACATCAACCGTCCTGATATCCTCAAAAGCAAATGTCTGCCTTTTGCTATGACAGCACCGCTTTTCTGCCATGTCAAAACTGTTTAATTTTTTTTTACACCAGCTCTGAGAGTGTATTCAATGATGAATTGTGGAATATCTGTTTTCTCTTTGTGGATTATTTATGTCAACTGAAACGACGTGGTGACATTTGTTAGTAGTTTTGACAAGTTGCCAGCACGATTGGATCTCAATTTGTCCGTGGAGAAGCAGGACGTTGTTTTATTTTGTGGTTTCCATACATGGATGGCTCTCAACGATCCTTCTTCCACCAAATGCACGAACGCAAAAACGCTAATAATAGTGAGTGCAAAACCGCAAACTCATTGAATTGCGTAATATAGAGGCAATTGGATTTCGAAAATTACATCCATACCAAGAGATTTTTCTATTGTGACTACAAAGCACGTGCTATGCTTAATGTGCTAAAAAATTACTAAAAAACGAACATTAACCATTGATGAAGATGATAATATTCCATATCCCCGGTTCAAAATTCCTCTACCCTGATAGCAGTCTGTGGCACATCATATGCAATTCTAGGCCTAGACTTCTTGACACCAGCTGTAAACCACACCTTATCAGACTTGAAGCCCTCCACTGCCACGCTTGTAACCTTAACCCATACTAGTACCTTTGTCTTCATTCCCTCTATAACCGTGAGCTTTCCCCTCACAAGGATTGCCTTTACTCGAGTTGCATACCTAATTACAGAAGAGTCCTTGAAGCTGATCTCACATGCAGAAGGCAAGTACACAATCAGCTTGGCCTTTGTTTCGTCGAATTCATAACAGGTTATGTTCTGGGGGAAGAGACCCGGTGGCAAGTTGTATTCTCGGAGGAGATCAGGCAAGCTTTTTAGTGGCTTTCCTACAGAAAGAAGCAGCATAAATGTAAGCATCTGGTATACGGGACATGGCTTCGAAAATGAAAGAATCTTTCAAAAAATGTTGTCCTTGTTAACAAACCCAAATTAATTAATCACAAGTAAATTGAAGAAATGAAGCCCTGAATTGCTTTTAAATAGTTTCAGGAGCCCAATTCTAGGATCAAAATGGAAATATCCATAGGAATAACACATTAAAGATGAGAAAGAGGTGGTAAAACATTCACTAAAGTGTGTGATGTGTAGAGCAATTTAGTACAAAAGCAACGGGTCGAAAGAATTCGAACAGGGAAAACAATATGGGCATCAGAATGAGGAAAATGTATCATTGTTGACCCAATCTCTTGGTTATTTATAAAACTTTCTTTGAAAAAGCAAAACAACAATCACCAAATGGAGCCAGTGGCATACAAATGATGAAAGATTCCGCCTTCAGAACATTATTACAGAGTTCTAATCTACATACGACAGCATGTTATCATCTCAATTGCATCGCAACAGCTATGCAGATAAATGAATGCAATACCTTGTATGTAATGAAATCAGGGATGAGGAAGAAAACGAATATCAAAGACGTTGAAAGAAAAATCCAGTGGCATGTTAAATATCATTGTTGCACAAATACAGACATGGTTCATAATCAATCATTTCCTTAGATAATCAAAGTAGATAACACATCATCCCTACCTTTCAGCTTGTTGAAAACCCATTTTGCCTTCTCTTCAACAGTAGTTGAGAAAGTCTGCAACCACAAGCAAGCGTGAATTTACTCTACGTACAAAACATATTTCACAGCAAAGCAAAATTACCCTATATGTAAAAGAAACTTCAATTGACAAGACAAGAGTTATATGTGAAATCCTAAAATTCCTTTCTAACAGGTAAGTTTCAACTTCCATTGATTCAAACACAACAATTTCAAACAAGAAACTCAAACTGTGTCTCCTTCAATTCATATCTTCTCCTTTTATTTTCTTCAAGTAAATCCCAGAAAAAAGAAGCTTAAAACGTAACATTTTAAGTTTTTGAAACCCTTAGATCCAATACAAAGTAAAAAAAAAAATAGCATTTCCATTCACACACAATATTCCCACCACGGCACAATCGTTTACTAATTGAAAAACCCATCTCCGAATGGACTCCTATTTCCATGAAAATCAACAGATCCATTTAAAATTAGCACAAATCATAAAATGGGCATCTTCCGATCAACCCACATTACACCAAAATCACCCAAAACAGAAGGCATACTGAATAAGGGTATGGACAAGGCAAGAGAAGACAGGAAGAGACAAGAACCATCATTAAACAAACATAAAGTAAAAGAAGAAGAAGAAGAATAGACTACAGAGTACAGCCATAATTACATTGAGGTCTTCAGTAATGTTAGAGAACTCTTCTTTTGCTTTCTTTGAGATCCATAAGCTCCCAACTTTCAAGCTATTCACTTTTGTTAATGCTCTCTCCATTGCCCTTCTCTCTCTCTCTCTCTCTCTCTCTCTCTCTCTCTCTCTCTCTCGTACTAAGCACTCACTCTCCCTGTTGTTGAGACTTGAGAATTGTGTGAGAGAGAGAGGGGTGTGAAAAACTGGAAATAGCAAAAAGGAAAGGAGAGGGATCACTTTTCTGGCTAAAATCTGAAAGCAAAGGGACAGACCAAAAAGAAAATAAAGGCAGCTTCACACTTGAAAAAAAGCGGCGCCTCACAGTTCTCGAGGCACCTTGTTTTCAATTTTAATTGAGGGTGTTTCTGTAAATTTGAGGAAAGGGGTGAGGTTCTGCTCTCCCTGTTTTTCTGTATTTTTTTTTCGTTGTTGAGTGCGTGCTTGTGTGTTTGCATGAATACGAACATATCAAATTAAATATCTTTCAAGCTCTACAAGCTAAACTTTTTATTTAAATTTTTCAAAGATAGATTTCCTAACGCTAAAACTCAGATGTAGATTCTTAAGTCATTTACAGCAGGCATCAAAACTTCTCAGTGTGTAATTTCGATTTCAATGGCAGAATTTGCCACCCAGTTTCGCATTGGATTACAAAGCATACAGTTCATAATTTACAACGACAGATACAGCATGCCAGAAAATACATAGAAGTTACAATCGAATCTTTCTTCCATGCAAAGTCAGGCAAAATGTTTGAAAGCAAAAAATCAGCCAAATTTTGGTATGCTTCTAAAACAAGGCTGACAATAAAAGGAAGAATCACTGAATTTGCCATACAGAGTGTGGTAAAATGCAGATAACAGGGGCCCTAATACTATGAAGGAAACTGCCTACTAAACTGTTAGAAATGACGTTGATTGATACCCTGTAGCAAATACTGATGAGAAGTCTTCAAATTTTTATCTCTCATCGGCTGCTTCATGTCCACGCATCTGTTTATACCAGACAATTTAAAAAAGCAATGGAACATGGTGGGCCTAAACCCACGATTTTTCCAGCTCATAAGTCGACAATGACAACTTTCTTTTCGGCAAAATCATTCCAATGAGAGATGATGCCATGCAGTTTACCTCTTGCGGGGTCACCAGGCAGTACTTCATCAGTGGCAGTGTCCTTGTTGTTTAAGAGCTAGCGAAGAAAACTTATAGCAACGAAAGATGGACAATAACATATAACAAAATATTAGAAATTTATAATTATCCAAAGCTGTCTGCAAATGAAGTCTTAAAAAGGAAGAAGCATACATGACCTGGCATTAGTCCAGCCTTCTCAACAAATATTAGGAAAGGCGGTGCAGATGGACTAATCTGCCCAAGGGTCGCCCATAAACTTCTTTAACTTGCCCTTTGGAGCAAAGGCACATCAATAATAGCAACATCCTTGATGTGCCAAAACATACTTTTTGTCATCTTGATTCATAATTATACCAAGAATCATACCACCTTTTTTATATACATTTATGGTTCGGAATGAATGTTCTCAAGTTTGGTCTCTGATCTACGTGACATCTTTATTGAATTTTGAACTTTTATCAACAGAAAAGATATTTGATTGTTTGTTTCTCTTCTCTTGGAATTTTGGCGCGTTATCTTCTATCTTTCCTTCCTTTGTTTTCTTTTTAGATGCAAATGGATTTCAAACATATTCATATCTGGTTCATAAGGTTTAAAATTCAATTTGATGCTACCACAAACAGAGAGTTTGATGGCGCTGGTATACAGATTTGATTACTGCTCGGAACATGACTGGAATCTCCTGTAAAGTAAAAGTTTGAATGCTCAGATTTGATAATATTTCATGTTTGAGAAACTGCAAAATTTATTTATGTTATGATTCATGACCAAACCATGGGACATTATTTGGAACTTTAAACGCAAACAAAAGAAAGGATGGCATGTTGTTTAGCACAATTATGAACCATGATCAGAAATGGTATGTTGTGGCTCACCAAAGGCATCATTATTATAGACGTGTCTTAGCTCCGAATGCCAAGAATGAAATGTGGACTTGAATGCTATTTAACTTCCCTTTCAGAAAGAAAGGGTATGGTGGATGTTGTATGCTTCTGTTTCTGCTTCTAAAAGGTTGCTGCGATAATGAACTACAATCTGAGACCGCTACTTAAAAACATCAAATCGTGCAAACCCTAAGCAAATTACAGAAAATGTAAAAGAAAAAAAACAAAGAGAGAAAAAGAAAAATACGAGACTCAATCATACATACACATAGAAATCAACAAGATACACATTCCAAACTTCAAAGAAACCAAGAAGCACCCTAATTAGATTACCCCCAGACAAAGCCCATGAATCAAAGAAACTAACATGCATTGAGAAGTGCGGAGAACAGAGTCTTGAAGAGGAAACAAAGAGTCACAGAAAGCACAAAAAGCCACGTTATTTGAACAAAATATCACAAACGTTTGTAAGGAATAAACATCTTAACACATACAGAACTAAACCAAACACCAATATAAAGAATATCCATGCACAACATGCCACAAATCTTGCCCAGTTCATACATCAGCATCATTTGTACAATTAAATGTGTACAAAACACATCAGTAAAGAATTTAATTACTTAAGAAAAAGATGACAAAGAATAAAATATATTGACTGGTTGGCATAACCTTGCTGAAACCTAGTCTTTAAAAATGCACATGATAGGTTAAGTAGTAATAAAATGTTCAACTTTATAAACCAGCCAAGCTGCCTGAACCAGTTTTTGCTGTTTGTATACTAACTTTCTGAGTGTTTACAAGAAGCCTAATATGCTGAAGGAATGAGTGTGTTTAGAAAGCATTTTCATCTCCAAAATAACAGAAGGAAAAGGAAACCATCGCCAAAATTCAAAGAGAAGAGAAACAAATAATCAATACTGCTTTTTTATATTATGTTAAAAAAAATTCACAAGAGGTGTCATGAAAGTGTTTGAAGGCCTTTACAGATTCCATAACCATTCATGACATTACTGGAATATCGTGTTATAGTAAACTTTGTATAGTCATACTGGACAACCATTCTTGTTTGAACTTCAATTATTTATTTCATCACCAGAAGTTCTATATATGTTGCACCTTGACATTAAGAGGACATGCTAGAAATATCAATATCGTGAAACAACAAACACGCATGGCCTCGGATTAGTCAAGCCTTCTCAACAAGTATTCAACCTCAACTTCTTTTGTCAGAGGCATAATCCAATCCTCGTAAAGTTGGGCAACTAAATGTGGCTCTACTTTATATATGGGATCGGCTGCGTCTTCCTGCTGGGTGATTCTTCCCTCTTGGCCATATTTTCTTGTTTTCATTTCTACTCTCTTCTTAACAGCTGCTTCCACAGTTTCATACGTCAACAACTCCATGAGTCTAGCCCGATCCTACAATAACCACAACGCATAAGGACAGGATGATAATGTGAGAAGTTCATCTTTATATCGACGAATCGCAGGGTGCATCCAGAGGAATAAATCAGGACACAAGTATATACGCAGCTTTACCTGCACTTTGATAGCAGCCTCGTATTCAGCAGTGGATTCCTGAAATTTAGCCTCGGCCACAAATTTTCCATAGTGAATTCTCCGTGACAGAGCCTGCATCAAGAGTCCAATATATAGTAGAAACAAATATGAGATTTCACACCTATACTTTCTTCAGAAACCACCCGGTTGTTATCTACTAGCAAATAGTTGAGTATAAATCCACATGGCACATAGCATTCATAAGGGTCTGCTTGGTACACTCGTGGCAGTGAAGGGGATCATTTACAGAGATCCAATGGATAGCATCTTAACACCATTGAATAGTATCATAGTACCATTCAGTTAGGATGCTATCTGTAATGAAGTAAAAGTATCGGTCCCAATAGCACACCTGCAAGCAAACTGTGTCGCAAACAGCAGCAGATCCACAATTGTCATCATCTCCAGCTTTGGCCAATTTTGGAAGAAGATCCGTAAAATACATATTCCATACCTTTTTGTTGATATTAATTGAGTCAGCACAAGGATGCAAAACCTAATGTCACATCAGTAGACATCCCAAATCAGTCGACATAGAAGTAACTCAGTATCTTATTTTAGAAAGAAATTGCAACTCACTGAATTCAACTAGACAAAACTAGAAGCCACACAATTGTCACTTGAGATACAGTAGATTCTATTAAAGAAATTTGTGAGGAAAGGATAAAATGTGCCGATCAAGCCTATCCCAGGGATAATCCAGGTTTAAGAAAGTGCATATATTATTACAACACTAAATTAATAATTGGATAATTTCAATACTATGCAGAAAACAGTTTCAGAGCAAAATTTTACCTTCGGCAGCCAAATTAATCTGTACTTCTCATTTATTTTGAAATACCTAATGCGTTTTAACTTGTAAGTTTTACAACTGATCCTAATTCCACTTGGAAATGATGGTGAAATCAGCAGGGGGGCCAAATTGATGGAATTTGTTCCAATTAAACAACCAACTTTCATCCTACAAATTTGAATCCCAAAGTGCTAATGATGACAAATATAGCTAAAGATATTGGTTCTAAGGCTACGTTGAGCTGTTCAATAAATTAGCAGACAGATGGTAAAATTTATCACAACAGACTGAATAAAAGGTTATTCAATCTCACAGGTCATTAGTAAGCATAAGCACATAAATCTATTAACTCTGAAGTTGTAAAACCTCACCATCAATCATAAATCAGGCTTATAAGACCTAACCCGGAGGTCAACCTGGCCTGAGATTTGGATCGCGGGTCGGGGATTGACAAACCTTTAACTATTTTATTTTTATGAAAAAGAGCTGGGAACAGTGTTATTTTGGTAAAAACAGGTTTTTTTTCACGGAACTAGCCCCGACCAGGCCTCAAATTGACAAGTCACAAGTTAACCTGCTAGGACACGTCTTATAACTAAGGTTACAACCTCACAACAAGGAACAGTGCAAAAAATTTAAGCAACAGAATATTTCTCACCTTTGGATACTGCGACGGAAGCAGCATTGAGTGAGGTAAATTTTCTGGGAAGAACGGGTGCTCATCTGGACTTCTATACCGCCCCGCCTAATGTAAAAGCAAAGACATAAAATCCGAGGATTCATGATTGTTATAGTATTTTCTCTTATAAATATACCTGAGAATGGAGCCTTTCGGTTTCTTTTACAATGAACTTGACCAAAGACCCATGGAAACTTCCGATACATAGAGCACCATCGTTATAAGTGTTTGCATTGTAAGCATACTGCGCTCTGAGCAAAAGGTTGAAAATTATACTGTCTTCCTGCAAAATTAAAGACTTCCTTATCGCATCCAGAGTCAAGGTCTGGCTGCCGTCCACCCTTTCTTTAGCATATCTACATGGCAAGGAAATAGTGACAACAGTTTAAAATCACATATGCAAGAACTGGAGCGTTCTTGGTTTTCTAACAAATTAATCATGTTGAACTCAATTTTATGTGATTTCTCTGCAACTAATCAATTATTTAGTAAAATCCCACAATACTTGAGCATCCAAGGAATTCAAGAAATAGCAAACTAGCATAATCACAAAGACTATCCCAATGAGTATCAGCGGTCCCATGCATCTCTTCACATGTTAGGCCATCACATATCATTGCTTTGCTACAATGTCCGTTGTCCACAACAAGGATATGCTCAAGAAGTCCGCAAACAGATTTTTTAAGGCACGACAAAGCTTTTTCTTGAGACCCTCATAACTCTTTGAAGCTAATTAAGTCATGAATAGATTGTAACCTCTAGAAGATCCTTCTCCAAGTAGTTAACTTAAAAGTAAAAGCAATGTGAAACAATGCTTTGACTTTGAACAGGCATCATTTTTTACTGCTGTAAGAACAGATGGGCATTGTATTACCAGCATCCATAACAAGTAATCTACAACGTTAAATATGTAATACATGAAGCATTTATATTTTGCTGGTTACCTTGTGCGAAAAGATGAAGAGGCATGAAGAGGATGATGCCCATTAGCTCCAGATTTTGACTGGAGAAATTTGAGGGTGCTTGGTTGATGATGGGCGAGATACGAATGAGGTGGTAGAGAACTTGGGGTCTTGAGGCTTGAAATAGAAGCAAAAGCAACATTTAGTAGCTTGCACTCCATTGATGACGAATGATCAGGAGAGAGCAATTAACGATTAGCAAGAAGTTTGAGAGTGCTAACTCAATGTTCAAGAGTTTCTCACCTTAAAGGAGAATAGACAACAAATAAATACTGGAAAAAAAGACAAGAAAGGGAGAAATGTAATTGCGAAAAGCAAAAGAGAAACAAGTTGTTTGCGTTACACAAAAGGAAGCCTCGCAAGCAAAGGGAAATGAAAAGGCATCTTGAAAATGTAAACAGGAGGTTTTAACACATAAAAACGCGTAATTTTTTGGCCTTTTAGTGCTTTCTGTTTCAATAAAAACACACCCCCGTGAACCTGAAGAGATGGTTCCTGGCAGCTTTTTGAAGCAGAAGATATATACTCGAAATTCTCTGGATATTTTTAATTGAAAGGCAAAGTTCCTTTTAATGCATATGATACTTCTAAAAGAACGCAAAATCATATGAAAATGGATTTTGAGCTGTATCAAATATATATTATTAGCAATGAAATATACAATTGCAAAAAATAACCGTGGATGAACACGCTTCCAGGGTTTACACTCAAAAGCAAGTGCACAAACCTTGACCAACACTCGAATTGAAAAGACACGACTTACAAACCCTCGAATTGCTTCGAGCATCGGTCACTAATCGCGTGAATTTCTATCTTTTAAATTATGAATATGTATAGTCTAATTTCTCATTTATATAATGTAAACTTCTTTATAAGAGGAAATAATTTAATGGAGAAAAGAGATTGCTCACTAGACCAATTATTATTTATCTAATAGGGGAAAAAACAAAACAAAAATTGCAATTCTTAATGTTCAATAGTTTGTATTGCATCCTCCAAAAAAAAAAAAAAGAACAAAAAAGTTTTTATATATTGCTAATTTACGTACAAACCAAAAGCTGCAGTTCTAAAACTGACAATTCCTATCAAATGCATATGTAAAAAAATTGTTAGCTCTATACACAATGTTATCTTTAATCACGTCTGGATGTTAATTTTTTATTTTTAACATTGCTCGGACAATTTAAAAATATTTAAGAATAGAAGTTCTTCACAAAATTAATCTTCATATAATCATTTAAATTTGCAACTAGAAATATCATATGTTTTATAACGTGTCTTCTATATGTAAGAATTATAAAAAGCATATACAATAAAATTATTCATAAAAGTCTAATAATTAAATCATCAATATGCCAATCCTATTCGATCATAAACTTAATGTTTTTCATTAATAAACCATCTGTCAAGCAACCACAGCTCTAAATCCTGTCATACGTACTATAATGTCAATTGTCAATCATACAGAAAACCCTCAATAATCTTCATTGTATGCAATAATGCAATGGAAGTGATATATATATATATATATATATATATATATATATATATATATAAATTACATTTATACAGAATGATCCAACAACTCAAGAAGAAGAAGACATAAGAGTATAATACATTAACATCTATATCCATATAAGGTGCTGTCCTAGTTGTAAAAGGGAGTAAAATGTACGTATAGCTTTAGAACAGTGCCTGCTTCTTTTTTCTTAAAAAAATTATTTGTAGTTGTTTAACACTAATGTGTGCTTTTCGTTGCTGGTTGACTCGCTAACTAAAGGAGAAAATAATAGTTTATCTGGATGCCAAGGTGTCCATAAACTTCCTTTTTCTTTCCATTTCGAATCTCTCTCTCTCTCTCTCTCTTTTTCTTGTAAAGAAAGGAAAAATGAGGGCCCTGTTAACTCAAATTCGTATGATTCATTTATGATCGAAGCATACGTGAAAGATGAAAAGCTGGAGGAGACTTGAAGAAAGAGGGACCTAGTTGCTCAAAAGTTCGATCGGAGACATTAGAGGGTTATTTGGTGATGATTGACAAAAAAAAAAACCTTCAAAACCCAGTTCATATTTGGTTTGATATCACTAAATGAAAAGGGGGTTTTGGAGATATTTCAGATTGGGAGCTAAAATGGGAGCAAATGCATATCTTAATTTATTTATTTTTCCAATTCATAATAAATTCTTTTAATTACAAAGGATGGATTAGTGAAATCCAATCTCAAGTTTTTGTGATGTAAGAAATTGTCGAACTTGCAATCTTTTCTTCAGAAGAAAAATGTGGTTGTCATGTACGTACGTAGTTGTGTTTTCACATATTGAATTCATAGTTTAATTAGCTCAACAAAATATATATAATGTCTTATTTATGAGATTTAAGAATAGACGAGGATTTAATTAATTATTTATCGCACTAACCTTTGGTGATTTAATTACTTATCAACGGGCTAAACCTCCAAGATTTGTACTTCTATTATTATGATTAGTAGGATAAACGTACCAAAGTTTTACTTTTGTTATTAGATTAGAACTCATTAATCGTAGTTTAGATTATTTTTTTTTTATCTTAAAAGGAGATTTACTTGCTTCTTTGACTTTTTATATTTGAATTTTGAGATAGTATTTCTTAAATGCACCAAATTAATTTGGAATTTATCTTTAAATCTTAATTTGAGATTAAAAAAAAATAGTTTTAATTTATACATAAACGACATAATTCAATAACGACCAATGCTTACCGCTGCGCACTAATTTTGGAAATATATAAAAGGAAAGAATTTGGTGCACAACATACATATCCAGAAGATATATATATATATATATATATATATATATATATATATATATATATATATATATAAAAGATTTTTTTGCATAA
>Ga0325405_1000796_pt1 | contig 30758 bp, 11 predicted proteins | sample PopdelMetagenome_21_FD_205663 | JGI IMG/M metagenome (GOLD analysis project Ga0325405, IMG submission 205663) | Populus deltoides microbial communities from Bellville, Georgia, United States - Xylem-Control-R2 | ecosystem: Host-associated > Plants > Phyllosphere > Stem > Wood/Secondary xylem... | reverse complement strand
GGTTTGATTGCAAAATTAGAAGAATCACAGGGACCAAATTCGTAGCCAGCAAAACGGCGTCGTTTTGCAACGACTGCTCACCGTCTCCACTCTGCAACGGCTCTGCCATTAAAGGCAGAGGCGCTTCGTCCGTTGGCAATGATGGCAGACGTTTTCTTCATTCAAATGCGTCGGTTACGATCATTTAGGAGGGGGGCAGCCGTTACCACCGAGGACTGCCGCTGGTTCTATAAAAGCAGAGCAAAGGCGACCTCGCGGGGGAGGAGAAAAACGGAGCAAGACAGGGAGAAAAAGAGAGCAAAACAGAGGGAAAAAACCCAGCAAAACAGAGGGAAAAAACCCAGCAAAACAGAGAAAGAAAATACACAGAAAAAAAAACAGAGAAAACACAACACAAAACCCAGACCCAAATTCGAAAGGAGAAGCCAGCACCGTCCTCAGTGCTTCATCGCAAGGATTGAGAAAGCAGGGAAAAACAAAAAGAGAAAAGGAACAGCGGGCACAGAAACAAAGGAAAAGCAGGAGGGAAGACTGTGAGCAGACGAAGGGCACCGCGCTGCCACCATCCCCACCGTCTCCATAGAACAGGTAAGCCATTTGCTTTCGTTTTTGTACATTCATTTTGAATGTGATGTTGCACGGTGCGAAGGTAAATTAATTACCTTCGCACTGTGCATGATGCACACGTGGAGCCAATCCACGCGTGCTTCTTGCTGACTTGGCCCAGCCGGGTCACTGGCTTGGGCCAGTGATCGGGCCGGGCCGGCTGGGCTTAGCCCAGCTCATGTGGGCTGAGCCCAAAAATAACAAAAATAATAAAAAAATAATAAAAAATATAAAAAAAGTATAAAAAGTATAAAAAATATAAAAAATATAAAAATAGAAAAATATGCGTATGCATGAATAAAAATAATATAAATTTACTAGTTTATTCACCCACGTCAGAGTCGGGAATAAAATACTAGTTTAAGTTTATATTATTTTTATTCGTATATTTTTTTAGCAAAAAATATACGTGCATGTATGAAAAATAAATTTATTTTTATTTATTTATTTACTGACATACGTGCATGTACGAAAAATAAAAAAATATGTGAATGCGTAAATTTAATTTATTTGTTTATTCACTAGCGTTAGAGCCAGGAAATAAAAATATTAATCTGAATTTATTTTATAGCTACGCAATAGTTACCAACACCAGAGTTGGAATTATTCGCGGCGGAACTTTTAATTGGAACTATTCATAGTGGAATATTTACCAACGCCAGAGTTGGAATTATTAGCGGCGGAACTTTTAATTGGAATTATTTGTGTTGGAATATTTACCAACGCCAGAGTTGGAATTATTCATGGTGTAATTTTTTTTAATTAATTGGAATTATTTATGATGGAATATTTACCGACGCCAGAGTTGGAAATATTCGAGATCAAATATTCATTGACGTCAGAGTCAGGAATATTGTGATTAAACCATCATTTAATTTTTTGAAAAAAAACATAAAAAAATAATAAAAAATATACATGCATTGATTTAAATTTATTTTGTAGGTTTATTCATTGAAATTAGAGTCAATAATATCATACATCCTTACACAAAAATCAACAAAAAGCTTTAGCAAGTTAAGATTAAAACAGCAATGCAGCTTACCTCAGGTAGGGTGCGTTAGGGGTGCTAATACCTTCCCTAGCCTCAACCAGTCCCGTACCATAGAATCTCTGTTGACCAGTTAGGGTTCCTAGTGACCATAATACTAGGTGGCGACTCCTTAAAAAAAGACATTTTCCTTAAAAGAACAAGATGCCAGAAATCTGCTCTTTTTCCGCTATCTTTGATTTTTTTTAAGGCCACCGCGATGTCGGGTGCGACAAGTATCATTTAAGAAGTCGCCACCTAGTATTACGATCACTAGGAACCCTAACTGGTCAACAGAGATTCTATGGTACGGGACTGGTTGTGGCTAGGGAAGGTATTAGCACCTCTAGCGCACCCTACCTGAAGTAAGTTACATTGCTGGTTTTGTCTTAAATTGCTAAAAATTTGTTGATTTGTGCTATGATGGTTTACTTGTAATTTTCCTAACTCTAGTGCTAGTGAATATTCAACTACGGATACTTCCAACTCTGGCGTTGTTAAATATTACGTAGCTATAAATTTAACTCAGTATTTTTATTCATAACTCTAATATCAGTGAATAAACAAATAAAATAAATTTATTTTTATGCATGCACATATTTTTTTTAATTTTTAATTTTTTTAATTTTTTTTTGGGCTAGGTCGAGCTCAGCCCATGGGGACCCTTGCATTTTAGCGCCTTTTACAAGCTAATCCTTGAACTTTAATCTGTTGCAATTTTATCTCCAATTAACCCCAAACTTTGGTACTTCTTCAATTAAGTCTCTGATTTTGTCAATAAAACTAGTCCAAATTTTAATTAAATCCCAAAACTTCCAATCATGTTGCCATTAACCCCAAATTTTAATTTATTCTTCATTTATTTTATTTTTTTATTATTTTTTTAATCATTTTTTATTATTTTTTTCATCATTTTTAATAGAAAATATAGTAAAAATAAAGAGTAAAAGAGTAAAAAATTGGGTTTGTCCTAACCCAATTTTTTCCCCTTCTATTTTAATTGTTATTATTACTATTATTTTATTTACCTAAAAATGATAATAAAAAATGAAAAATGATGATGAAAAACAAATAAAAAAATAAAATAAATGAAGAATGAATTAAAATTTGGGTTAAGGGCAACATGTTTGGAAGTTTAGATTGTTATTATTACTATTATTTTATTTACCAAAAAATGATAATAAAAATTGAAAAATGATGATGAAAAAAAATAAAAAATGAAATAAATAACAATGAATTAAAATTTAGGTTAAGGACAACATGTTAGGAAGTTTAGAAATTAATTAAACTCTTGACTAGTTTAAGTAATCAAATCAAGGGTTTAATTGGAGAATTGATAAGTTTTTAGACTTAATTGAACTTGGAATTAATTTAATGGAATCAGGGACTTAATTGAAGCAATATCAAAGTTTGGGGTTTAATTGGGGTCCAAATTGCAAAAATTAAAATCCAAGGACTAGCTTGAAAATGGCACGGAAATGCAAGGATCCAATTACATTTTAACTAGGGGGTTGATTACAAAATTACAAGAATTCCAAGGACCAAATTGAAAGCAGCCTTTGGAATTGGAAAACGGAGTCGTTTTGGCAGGCGATTGTTCGCTCGTCTTCTTCCTCTACAACGGCTCCGCCATTAAAGACAAAGACGTTTCTCCATTGAATGAAGCGCCCCACGCCATTACTACCGGCTGTTATAGCGTCGATCGATCTCCAGCCCTATAAAAATGCGGGTAAAGGCAACCTCACGGGAGAGAACAAAAGGGAGGAGGAACAAAAATAGAGAGGAACGAAACAGAGAGCACGAACCAAAAAAAAAAAAACACAAAAAAGAGAAGGAAAGGCAAAGGAGCAAAACAGGGTGGAGTATTGGCTCTGCCATTGCTTTTGTAGCTGTAGACAGAGAAAGACCCAGAATCAAAACAAATTCATAGCAGGCCGTCCTCTTCATCATCTTCTCGGCTTCAAAAGCTGTTGAGAAAACAAAAAGAAAATGCATACAAGTGAGCACAGAAGGAAGATAAAGGGAAGCAGTAGGCGAGAATCCATCAGCACTGCAAACATCTTCGGTCTCCAGAAGTAGGTATGCCTGTGTCTTCATTTTGCATTCTTTAAATTTGCAAGAACACTGCGCGAAGGTAATTTAGCTCACATGCCTGGGCTAGATCCAACCAATAAATAAAAAAGAAAAAAGAAAGTGTGGGTCGGGTCTGGGCTTCAGATCCAGCCAGCTCAATCCATATTTGGCTAAGGGCCCTTATGCATTTTCCATGTGTTTTATTCCCTTTCTATTTTGATATATGGCCAAGCCCCTTTTCGATATCAGAAAATTCAAAAAATATGTGGGGATCGTCGTTGCACCTCACGCTTTGTTTTTTTTTTTGTGTTTGATATGTTGCTTTTTAGACAAAACCAGCAATGCAGTCTGTTTCAAGTATGACGTTTAAGGAGTGATATCATCTTTTCTTTTGCGTAACCAGTCTCGTACCATAAAATCTCTATTGACCAGTTAGGGTTCTTAATGACCATAACACTAGGTGACGACTCCTTAAAATAGACCTTTAGTTTCAAAAAATAAAATGCTAGACATCTGTTCTTTTACCATCCATAGATTATTATTAACGGGTCACCGCGATGTCTGGGTATGACACCGGCAAAAAGTTTTGTTGGTAAAATTATTAAATGTGGTAGGGAGAATTTATGACTTTCTGATTTCTTTCTTTTTATATGTTATTTTCTTTTCTTTATGTTATAAGACATATGATAAAGAGACTGCTCTGGATTTCTAAATCTAGTTTACAAGATAACGTTAGATTTCACAAATTTGATATCGTCACAACCCTTAATGGATAAATATGATATGTTGTTTTTTATTTTCACAGATGTCAATTTTAGACATAAGATTCGTTCAAATTTCTTGATTTTATTTCTTATATATATATATATATATATAAAATTCTAATAAATTCTCCCTCTAGCATAGATCATTTCTTTAATTCAAATTTATTCAACGAAGAGAATATCCTTGATTTTCGAAATTTTCGAAATTTTCTCTCTAGCAAAGTAGAAACTTTTACAATAGTTTCAACATTCTAGAGAATTTTGTAGGCGTATTAATTATTTGGCAAAATTTTAGATAGAATGCAAAAATTGAACCAAAACACGAGATCAATTCCATCTGACGCCGAGCATAGACTATAGCGCAGGCAGATGTAGGTACACAAGGCCAAGGCCAGGATGTCAAAAGAGAGTTTTGAGTAGTTGACAACAATTTGATCATGGGGATAACTTCAAATTTATTTTGCATTTCTGTTTACCACAGACATTTCCCATTTGCTTGTTGACATTTTGTGTGAAAAATATTCACAAGATCGTGCCAATTTGTGTGGTACTTTGCACAGCTAAGAGGTTTCTATTTGAAGTTTCCTTGGTGGGTGAATGGGTGGTTTCATGGTGTCAAAAACAAGCAAAACCATACCACAACCCTTCATCTCACGAAGAGGACTCATCGCTGAAGCCTCATCTTGAAATGATGATTATCTATGAAGAATAATAATACTGTTTGGTGTATGATAATCCCGTTTAAAAATGGAATACCTGCATCTTCCTAAAGAGAAAATGACTTGTAATCTAACAAGGTTAGATGTACCTAGTACTTCTCGCATCTCTTCATCCTCGAAATAAATGTTGGGGAGGTTGAATTGGCCAAGCAGGAAGCACATATCAGAAATAAAGACCCCAACAACCAAGAATATATTTTCTTGTTTTTAAAATTGTCATGTTTAGTTTGATTTATATTTATTTATTTATTTATTTTTCATTCCTTATTTTTATGCATTGTAGAATCATCCTTCTTAACGTTTAAATCTTATGATTGGTGGATTAATTAGTGTAATTTGTTTATTACAAAAAGGACCTTATAGCATATATATTTAACAAACAAATGTTGCATTTTATCACACACATATATTGGTGAAGTGGGTATCCCTTAAAATATGTGTGAGTGCAAGAAATTAATATTTTTTTTATTGAATATGTGGTTCCATATAAGAATAGAAGAAGAAAAAGAAAGAACAGGAGATCTGGGAACTCAAAATCTTTTGAGAAGAAAACGACACCAATATTTGTTAAATTTATTATTTTTTTAATAAAATGCTATAGTTTTGAATAAATAAAATATTCCTAATAGTTTAAGTTTTTAAATTAAAATGGTTTTTTTGATATTATATTAGAGTTTTATTGATAAGAATTCAAATCTTATTATTCTCATCCTAATTAACAAAAATCAAGCATTGTTTTTACTTAAGAATCCATGTTAAAAATTAATATAAATTATTCTTGAAATCTCACATGATAATTAAATTAAATTGAATTCAACACTCCCTTGTGATCATAATGTCTTATAAAGTGTGCAGTAACCCGTTAAGTATGATTAATAGAGGGGTTAAGACTAATATGCAACTAAATTCATCAAATTATAATTAATAATCATAATAATGTTGCCTCTCATCCTTAACCTACCTTGGTCCATAAGCCATCGAATATCTATCAGCACTAAATAATTGCGAGCTTGCTGCAGGTTGAAACAATTCTCCCTTCTAACCAGCGACCAGCTTGTCAGGACAGAAAACGATGGCTGCCGACTAATTTTGGCAGGTGATGGGATCATAAATGAGCTACACATGCCCTTCCATTTCCAAAAGAAACGTGCTGAGTGGCACATCTAAACCACTCGTTAGGTTTTGATGAGTCCAACTCATAAAGGATCCAAGTCAATGTTGTGAGCCATAAGGATCAATAACAATATCAACATTGATCATTCATTCACATGCTTTGCATTGAAAAAATCAACACGGTCACACACCACTCGGTGTCTTTCAAAGACTATGAATGGCTATCAAGTCCTATCTCACCCATCTTGATTTGCTAACTCCCATTTGTTCCACCCATCTCTTAAATTAGGCACGTTTGGATTGTGCCTTTTTGACCTGTGTACACCATAGAAATGTATATTCTCTAGAGTTTCTTGTAGCTTATATAGAACGAGACTTTGCATTTTTTATTTCCAAATTCAGCCACACCTAAAAGATAGCAAAAAATATATATATCCAAGATAGATATGATGGAGCGTCCGATATGTCATCTCCAGAGCATGAATGGTGAACTGCTAACCGATATCATGTCTCGTGTAGATGGCCCAGCCCTCGCTTCGGTAGCTAGTACATGTTCTGAGCTCCGAGGCATTGCTCGTGATCAAAGCTTGTGGAAAAAGTTGTGTTATTCCAGGTGGCCTTCCACTGCTCTTGAAGAAGCTGAACATCTGATTTCAGGTTCTGTTCACGGTTGCTTCGACAAATTCTACTCGGATGCCTGCCCACTTGTCTTATATGATGAAGTTGCCAATGCTAACTCTTTGAAACTGCTTGAATGTGCTGAACTAAATCCCCGCACATCTCCTTCTGATCTACTGTCATTGATTGATGTTTATTACAAGAACAAATGTGTCCTCTCGAGGATCTCGGATGGCATACCTGAGGCTGTAGATATATTCAAACATGGACTTGGACTTGTTGACAGCAGCTGGGAAATGATCGCTGACGAGCGACAGAAATGGTTTCTAAATTATCCATTTAAACTGGAATTGATGGACCTTAAAGACGATGAAGATGACGATGACGATGACGAAGCATTAGCTTCTCCTATATCATCACTCAATGAGGCTGGAAAATCAAGAGAAAATCTTTGCAAGAAGCTGATAGAAGATCTCAGGTTGAGTTGGATACTAGTGGACAAGAAGACGGGCAAAGCTGTTAACCTCTCAAGCTGGAAGCCATTATCAGTACAGAAGAATTGGCCATATCATGCTACTTATGTGATGCAATTCGGGTGCGTTCTACCCGTGGAAGAAAGTTTGCTTCCTCAGAAGCTGGCCAGATTCATAGTAACAACTAGATTCAAGATTACAGAAAGAGAGGAGTGTTTAGAATGGAGGGAAATCAGCATGAGAATTGAGAACATAGAAGGTGCCCATGTCAATGGAAGGAGTAGTCTGATGATTCTGAATAAGGCCCTTTACAGCCAGCGCAGTACAAATCAGTTTAAAGTGGAAGAGGGATTAAGGAAGTATGAGAAACAGAAGAGAGAAATGACGAGGAGAAGGGAATCCAGGGAAGCTTTGGCTGACAGATTATTTACATTCATCAACATCACTGTTTTTGTAATTTTATACGTTGCTCTTAGGTTGCTAGTTTAGCACTCTCATATCAAGGGGAGGTGTACACTGGAAAAGGTGTACATTCTCTCAGAATATTAGAAGATTCTGCACCGCACTCTACTGACATGGTAATTGCCCAAGTATGGGCTGAAATTATACTCGATAAACTATCCATTTTAATCTGGAACGTTGGACCTTAAAGATGACAGCGATAATGATAAGAGCTTGACTTCATTGTTAGCGTTCAATGAAGCTGGAAAACCATGAGATCATAGCAAGAAGCTCATAAAAAATCTCAGGCTGAGTTGGATACGGGTTAACAAGCTTGAAAACATTCTCAGTACAGATGAGTAGGCCTTACAACTTAAAAGCATGCTAATTATGTGATATATATTGGCTGCGTTATACCAGTGGAAGAAACTTTGCATCATATTAATGGCGCCATGGAGGGAGTAGCTTGAGAATTCTGAACAGATTAAGCCCCTAAACAGCCGATCCAGTACAAATCAATTTGGAGATGTAAAAAGGGTTTCCAACTTTTCAAAAGTACAAGAAAAGACGGATGAATTGATCAGGAGAAGGGATTTCAGGTAAATATTGGCTGATAGAATCTATACATTCATTGAGATCGCAGTACCCATGTAATCCTTTACCATGCTCTTGCTATTTTAGCATTCTCATATTGCAAGGGCATGTAAATTCCATCGTTATACGCCACAATGCTAATTAATTGCCCAAAAATTGGCTGAAATTCAACTGAATAAATCTTTTACAGATCAATGTTAAGAAAATATATGTTCCCATGATAAATGCTAAAAATGGGATACAATATAAAACACAATCTCTGCTCTCGCTCAAGAGTTCCCATGATAGTTTGCAGGACATCTTCGGGGGAAACTTTCTTGAAGTTCAGCGTGGTGCATTGAAAAGAGCTTTACTGATAATGCCAGTAGCCTCAATGTAGCGTTCCACACACCTGGAGATGCAGCTACTTTCGCTCCCACTCAGGCTTGACCCTGGTTTTGTTATACACTTGGCAAAGCATTTGTCCCTCACAGTCTGCATTGAAATGGAATTACAAGTAATGTCGACAATTGCACACAAATGCCAGTGAAGCTATTGCATATTACAAGACATTGAGTCCCATTTCTCAAACAGGAATTCAAGAAAGCACTGACAAATGCTTCTAAGAAATGTATCACTAAAGTAAACTTTGTGATGCCACCAAGTCCAAAAAATCCGATTACAAGTACCAGCCACTAAAGTGATTCGAGAATAAATTAGCTCTAATATCCTCCCTAGCACCTGACAGATTTTTCAAAACATGAGTCAAAGAGAGGACACCAGAGCTGCTAAAGACCCCAAACTGAGCTGTTTTTGAGAGATCAAGTGAAAGTGCGACTCATAAATGTAGATACCTCAACCAGTATCCTAAGAGAACACGCTTTACTAAGATACAAATTTGTACATGAACACAGGTGTTTATATGTTTCCTTCTGCCACAAAAAATACCAGGAAAGTAAAGCCTGTGCATGACTTTGTAACGAGATGAACTTGAAATTCAGTACTAATATCAGGGTATATGTGTTTATAACCTCCACTTGAATGCTAATTACAAATAAATAAAGTAGCCAGGGTAAAACCTCTTCTTAGAAATTTTAAGTTACACAAACAGCTGTTAGACTTAAACCGATGAAACTGCGAGTTCACCTTCATCATTTCATTTTAGGAACAAGACTACCATCTGAAATTCTAATTTGATGATCAGAAGATAATTTCTAATTCCCGATTCCTGCACATAGAATTGCACAGACAATCCAGCGCACGCAAGTAGGCTTCTTAGCAATGAGAAAATCCAACCTAAGTGGTGCATGAAATATCATTAACACACAAAAAGTACTTCTTGACCCTTTAGAAGAAAAAAAGACTTATCTTCACAAAAGCTCCACATACGAACACAAAAAAGGTACATTTATATACAAGTAACATCTCCGACTCTTCAACCGATAACAACCTAGCAGATTTGTATACAAGATTACCTCCAACAGTTCAACCAAAAACAACCAAGCAGAAGTAATTACTTAACGTAAACCATCAAGCTTAGATGTTGCAAACTCTTTTACCACCCAATGACAGCAGAGAATCAACATTTTACCTAAGTCCTCTCCCTAAACAGATGAGATAAACACCAAATTACATGAATTGGAAAGCTCATCATTATTACAAGTACGGAATAATACTCCCCCGCCCTTGCATTGTATTCCCCTAAAATTGGAAACTTAAAGCGCAACTCTCACATTAGAATCAAAATAAATATAAAACCCAGATAAAAAAAATTCAATATTTGAACCAAAAATCACCTATAACTCATCTTTGACGACTAAAACAATATCATCTTTAGTCATTCATTAAGCTAAAAACACCCAAAACCAAACAATTTCTCCACTAAACCACCAAAGATGGTAAAAAAACAAAGATTTATGCATTAGAAGCAAATAAAAAGAGAGAAAGAGATTGCTTAATAAAGAAAAAGTGAACCTCAAGGAACTCCTGGGCATAAGCTTGTGCAAGTTGATTCTTTAACTGGTCCTTAAAATCTTCTGCTGACATTTGGGGCGACCCAGATCCCATACTTGAATGTGAAGAAAATGAATCCATTACTTCTTTCTTGCTCTTCTCTCTGTTTTCCTGTTGGCTCTGTGACTCTGTTTCGGTGCTTAAGGAGAAGAGAGGGGCAATATTTCGATTTAAACCCTAGAGAGGGCTGTGATCCTTCTGTTTTCTGTTTTTAAAGAAATCCTTAAACCCTTGTTGGCCCAATTGACGTTGTCCTGAGCCAGCCTAGTTACAGAAAAATTGTTGCAGCCCAAAGCATCACAACAACTTTGTCAACAGAATTTCTTTAAAAACATCATTCATGGGTGAATCTCCCATTAGTTAATGGATCCCATAAATCTAAATTTCTTGAAAGTAAAATTAAAATTAAAATTAATTATGATTTGTTTATGGTGGTTCAAATAGTTTTCACAAATGGTTCGAGTAAGGATTAAATCTTGGTTCATATGCAAACAGGTTATCCTTAAGTCAATTCTTTTTTACTACTAGTCATCTTATTGAAAAGAAGAAAAAAACACTAATAATGCACAATATATTACTCATCAAATATGATCATTTTAAATTCACTGTCTTCGTAGGCCTTCACATTGGCAATGGGCCTTGAAACCCATGATGGAATTCTTTTTTTTAATAAAATAAATTTTAATAAAAAATAAATTACACAGCAAACCCAAACAGCATCTTAATAATAAAAGCCACCCTGCATTCTTTGTGATTTGGGCTGTAATTAGACCCAAAGACAAGCCTCAACGAAAAGCCATAGTTGATTTGGTCTTGGTCCTTGAACCATTTTTGGGTCCATGCAAAACAAGCATACATGACCTCCTTTGTTTTGATGATGATCCACTTCCGAGGCAAGGTGGAAGATCTAAATACATAAATCAAACTGGTCCACGCTATGTGGTGGGATGAAGTTTTCTTTAATTTCAACATAAAAAAAAAGAATAAAAAAAATGTTATAGAAAGTTGAGATAAAAATGTTATTTTTTAGGGGAAAAAATGTTGAATATTAATTTTATACCATTTTATAAATTATAAAATATTAATTTTATAAAATCAAACTATAATTGTTAAATAGAGACCGAGCTCGTGGATTGAAGTTGCTAGCTAGGGTGCAAAACTGCGCATAAGTTATGGTATCAAAACAGATGAAAACAACTTGCTGCTTTTGCATGGAGCCCCCAAATTAAAATCCCCCACTTGCTTAAAATTATAGCTCACAGCTTGGTGTCTCACACATGCATTGAACTGGATTTAGTTGCCTTGCTTAGTGCAACTTGCAGCTATCTAGCTGTGAAATTTCCATTTTTCAATACTAGCATAGATAATTTGCTACCAAAACCTTACCAATAATTGATCTCAACTTTGAAATAAAAATAGATTGTATTGCATACAATAATAATAAAAAAACATTACTATATTTTAAACGAACATTCAATCTCTTACCTTCAACCCATACGCAGGTAGTGCACGCACACAATTAAAAATATTTTGAAACATAAAACAAGATAGCCGTCAACTGTCAATTGGAGGGTAGAGCATTCCAGCTTGGTGGTCCAGTTGAGTTAAGGAGTGGTCCTAAACCTATGATCTCAACAATTAAGGCCATACCTCATTGAACTTCGGTTTCTTTTGTTCGTTTGTTAGATTTTTTTCTGTAATCATGTTCTAGATCCTACTATCTTCCATGATCACCGGGGATTGAACTAGCCATTATTATAACTAAGTACACAAAATTTCCCATTTTGTATGAACACAAGTAGACAAGATTAAAATTAACGAAACTCATTAGTAGAAAAAGGTATCCAGGAAAATCAAGCTAGCTCTCAAACTTGAAAACCTGTGTTCCTCTGTGATTGTGTGACATACTTCTGTCATGAAATCAGAGAGGCCATAGCGAGAGGTCCCCCTCAAACTTGATGTACACGGCAGGCACTTCCAAATCCACCGTTGAAAGCTGAAGCAAACTGATGGAATCCTTTTATCACCAACAGATATAGCTAATGAATTACTTTCACAAGAACAGCGAAACCCTATCGTCCTAAAGAGTTGGGAGGGGAGGGAAAGATGAGGAAGAAAAAGGAAAACAAGCAACAGCTTCATATATATGTCTGGTAATGGATAAGTGATGAGTACGTTAATTCTTCTAACAGGTTAGAAATTAGTGGATACTCTTCCCCCACATCAGTGGATGCTCTTCCCCCATCCTTCTGCACATTGCTTGATTTATCATTTTTGGATGATAGCTAGCCAGCTAGCTAGCTAGTTTTCTGTGCATGGTACGTACACAAATTGTGAACAATTTTTCTTTTCTTTTTTCAATCCTTTAATTTAATTATTGCTTTGTTAGCTCTATTTTTATAGGCATTGATCAGTTTCCAACAACAATTAATCATCTTCTGGGACATATTTCATTCTAATTGATTTGTTTCAAAGCTTGCTTCTACGACCATAAACTTATGCAAGCTTTCATTTTTCTTGAAAACGGTACGGGGGCATACATAGACTTAGATCCTTCATAATCACTGTTCAAAGAATATTTAATTATTCTATTCATGTACAATTTAAAAATTAATAAGAAGCCAATAATTTTTAAGTTGGATTGCATTTATATGATTATCTTTGCCATGGAAGTACTTCAGCTTCCCTGGAGGATTTATTAAACTATTCTCCTCTACCTAAGGTGGGAATCCCATTAATGATCATGCCTTTTTCAATGACTATATATTTCCCTTTACCAAATACTTTTTGGCTTTGGATTTCAAAGTCATATAACTTGAATGATGCTCTATTATAAGACTTGCATACCCTAATAACCATGCATCTTGAGAGATTATCAGAATTAATTAACGATCCATAGATAATTAATTAGTGGGGTAGCATGATTTTATGAAGCTTACCTGCCTAATATATGATTCACTTTTACAAACTCAAAACAAGGACTGCTTTATGGTAAACAACAGTATATTGAGATGGGCTAGAGGGTACTAATTAAATAGCTGAATTTGTTAGGTTGCTCAATGCTCGTAGTCAATCTTCGTTAGGCTATATGTACTCACATTGTATTATTGTATTGAGATTCATAGTGAGTGTACGTATAAGTTAAACAAACCCTTCATCTTTTTTGATTGAATTTCATTAAAAAAAAATTGAATTTTTTATACCAAACATATCCTTCATCTTCTTCTTTTTTTAATTTCTTAACACACTAATAGTACTTAAATGTTTTCAATTTGAAATTACCTGTGTTTTTTAACCAATCATCTTGTAATTCAACCGCTATCTATATTCCTTTATGCTTTAAAAAATTAGGGTTTAAGTTTTTTCCATATAAAAAGACAAGTAAAGAAAAGAAAAGAAAAGAGCATGTGTTTGGAGACTAGCTACACCGACCCTATTCACCCACGTAAGTTAAGATGTTAGCCAGGGAGGGAGAGTATTTAATGTCCAATTTGTGGAGATAAATAATAGAAGACTTCCATAATTTTGAAAGGTGTGTGTGTCAAGTGTCAACGAGTCACCATTAATTTGTTACCAAATAGTTGTCCTAATCCTTGCAATTCATCATCATCTACGTAGAAAAGGCTGCTGTCTATTTCACCATTGCTTATTGCTATTTGCTACTGTCTTCACGTACCCCCACTTTACCCCCACCAAAATTGTGAGCCCGCGTGCTCCTCCTGTGTTCATCAGACAGTGATATGTTGTCCCAGAGAAGTAGAAGAAGAAGAAAATTGTGCCAAGACTTGCAAGTCTGTGGGTTTTGCACATAAATAATTTTACTTTAGTACACAAGACTAAATTAATTTGTTTCGCGTGCCCCTCATATTTATTATCAAAATGGTTTAATACCACCCCGATCCAATTTGTGGTTGCTTTATTGGGTTTTTTTTTTTAGAAAAAGAAAAAAAAAACTATTTTGATTTTTGACACGCGAAGCTAGCTGGTCCTTGGCTGCTGGATGTGAGAATAATCCGTAAAGACAAAAGAATATCAGCTTTGAAGTAGATAATACGATACGTTATAATGAACAAATGAAAAGAAAACCAATTTGACTTGTCAACATTCAGTGGTAAAGATGGCACAAGGTTAGTTTATTTCGACTCCACAATTTTGTGGACAAAAGACAAATCTTGAGCTAAGACTTCATGCATTAACATCAATTATTGAATTTTAGTCCCTGGAGTAGCACTGAAGGACAAGGCAGATCCCTTTCGCGTTCTTCATGGTCATAACATGGCATAAGAACCCAACCACCCAATCAATAAGTTTCAATGACAAGGTATATTTTAATTAAGGAGCATTCTCCACATGATGCATTGGACTCTGTCAATAGTTTGAATTTGATAAATTTCTTCAACATGACAATTGACAGTATCTCCCCCTTCATGGCTACCTAAATTTTGTTATTAAGAGTGATGTGTGGCGTAATTTCCTCATTATTTTTTGTATAATGAATTTTTATTGTATAACTAAGTTCTGAGAGATTTTGAACGAGTTCAACACACAGTCTATCAATAAAAACAAGTTTAGTTTTAGATTCAACCATTAGACTGGTTTAAAATCTTAGAATAGGAGGAACTCTAAGCTCCCAAAAGCAGAAACTTGAGTTTGAATTAATATCCCAACAAAAAAAACATGAAAAAAAACCTTTTCAAAGTGGCACCAAATAAGTTCTTGTCTACAATCTCAGGTGATACTTCGAGGAAGTTGCAATATTTAATCAACAATACATTTATCTATATCTTAATCACAAATTAAGGGAACAAATAATAAGTAAGACGGAGAATTCCAGGGGGCTGCATTAGCTCAAAATGTGGTGTGTTTTTTTTGAGATACGAGAGAGATGGATGATAAGTCGGGGCTGATTTCAAATTAGGTGCAAGGCAAATGGCCTTATTAAATCAAGTCAAAAGAATCACTAATAACCATCATTAACTAAGCATTAATTATTAGTTAATCATAGCAAGTGATAATTACTTTGTTGATTAGATTAATAAACTCAAACGTCACCCTATTTGGGGAGATGACGAAAGTTGCTAAACGTAATTGATCATATTGAAATTACTTTGGCATGAAAGTAGTATAATTATAATAATAGTAAAAGAATAGCTAGTGTACCATGCATTCACTAGAAAAGGTTGGTCCATTATATTGAATTCAAGTGGGAGAGGGAGTGACCTAAAAGACAGACATGTTAGCACTACAAGATTCATTTTCTAATTAATTAGTTTATCTCTCTCTCTCTCTCTCTCTCTCTCTCTAATTAATTTACTATCATCATTTAACATCATTATTGAAAATAAATTAAAAGATGGGGATCCAACTTTTAAAGTGAGTTCATGGTACATTCCTTGAGTTTTCTATAGGTGAGTTTGTTTGTATATTTATTAATATAGAATATTCTATTTAACTAACTTCACTTTAATTTGGTGTCATTCCATATGACTTGAAATGATGATAGTAATTAACCAAGAGATATGATTATCATATTGGTTTATTCATATTGTAATAAAAATAAACTTAGATTTTACATGTATATTTTTAATTATTGTTATTCGTGGAGATATTTTCAAATATATATTTATGTTCACATCTAAAATGATAAAATTTCTCATTTTACATGTACATGTTTTTAATTATTGTTGTTTGCGGAGATATCTTCAAATACATTTCTATATTAACATATAAAAGGATAATTTTTCTCTATTAAATATGATGGAGCACAAAAACAAATATACCAAAAACCAAATATTGATCGTTCAGGCCCATGCCCAAACAGCTAGAACACCCTTTCTTTCTTATTTTCCCCCTTTTTCTCCTCTCCCATACACACTTTCTCTCCCTAAACAAACATTTATATCCATCTTCTCTTTTCTTTTTTCTTTTTTTCTCTCCTCTCTCCCTCAAACAAGGCACACACCTCAATATATTTTTATTCCTCAAATGTCATTATTGCAACACCAGGTTGTACACAAGATTTTTGGCATAACAATCACCATAACCAATGGCGACCAACCTCTCCACTAATGGTACCGCTCTTACATTTCACAAGGTACTTGCAACTTCACACACCGAGTGCTTGCAGTGCCACTCTCTACGCTCCACGAGGTGAGCACTAACCTCTTCATCAATAAATGCAAGCCAATTCAAGACATTTAGGTTCATAACAAATTCAAGTGACAAAAGATCATTCATAAACATAACACACAATTTCTCCTTTGTTCTCTTACTATTTTCTATTTTCTATCCATTAATTAGTTCATTTCGTATATTTACATTTGTCCTCTATTTGGCATGAGACTTGTTTTGCAAGAAATACTGAGTCCAAATAGAAAAGCTTGCATTTAAGCTCAATGACCACTTACAATAACACTGTTTGAAAAGTTTTCATGACTTCCTACTGCTAGAATATTGAAAAACAACAACGAAAATGTTGTTGACCTTTAGGTCAAATATTTATGTTTCTATATATTTTGATAGTAAAAATAAAATGAAAAATAGACTAATAATATGTCTTGTTGAGAATAGATTTCAAACAAATTTATTTAAAGAACATGCCATAACCAGTTTTTGGGTTACTCCCCTATTCAGATTTTTTTATCTCTCATCCAAAAAATAAAATACTAAAAAATAAAAAAAAATATATTATCAAAAAATATAACAATGAAAAAAGGATGCCAGAACACTCAAAAAATGGTCAAAAATTGGTTGAGGAGGTTCAAAAATACAAAGATTAAAATTTGACAGTATTTTGCTGACTGATGAGAGTCTTGTTGAAAATTCAATTTGAGGAAGAAAAGTCCAAAATCAGATATTTATGGACTCAATTAAATTTTATTGAAGGTTTAATTGAATTTATGGAGGTTTTGATTGCAAGAAAAATTGATTTTGGAGTCACTACAAGATTTAACAGCTTTACCGACGAAATTTTTTCGTCGGCGTAAGACATATATTCCGTCGGTAATTAATTTACCAACAAAATCACCGACAGAAAATGCTCTGTCGGTGAAGCTTTCATCGGTAATTTTTTGTCCGTCGAAAATAAAAAAATAAAATTACCCGCTTCATTTCGTCGATATATCCCTCGGTAATAATATTTTTTTATTACCAACGGATTTACCGATGGAATTACCGATGGAAATTCCATTGGTAATTCCATCAGTAATTATTTAAAAACATTTTAAAATTTTCATTTTATTAAAACAAAAAAGTAAATCCAACTAAAAAAATTCATATGAAAAAAATGAAGTTGCAATTGCTAAAAATTTAAAAATCCTATAAATAAATCAACTAAAAATTAATCTCATATGAAAAAACAAATCTCACAACAACATTTATACAATTATTAAGAACAAAAACAATTAAAAATAAAATAAAAAAAAATATAGTAAAAAAAATCATGAAAAAGGAAGAAAAATCTTACCTTAATGTAGTTGCAAGTAAAGCTAAAGAGAGAAATTTTTTTTTGTAAAGCATATTAATTAAAAAAAATTTAGAGGATAAAAGAAGAAAGAAGAAGAAGAAGACACACCCGAGTATGGAGGAAAAGAGAAGGAGATAAAGAGAGAAAAGAAAAGAAAAAAATAGATATTGATGTTTTTTACATATAGTGAAGAAGAAGAAGAAGAACTAGAAGTAGAAGAAGAAGTAGAAGTAGAAGAAGAAATAAGTCTGTCTCTTGTGAAATAAAGGGATTCAGGCTTTTTATTGGGGCGCGTTAGCGACGGATTTACCGACGGATAATTGAATATTAATATTTTTTAATTATTCCGTCGGTAATATTTAATTTAAATTTTCAATTTCATAAAAAAGTTTTCAGAAACCGCCAATAATTACCGATGATTTTTCATTCCGTCGGTGATTCTGTCTGTAATATTTAAATTAAAATTTTAAATTAATTGAATTTTTTCAGAAAACCGCCAAATAACACCGACGACTTTTCAATCCGTCGGTGATTTTGTCCGTAAAGAACAACAATTAACAGTGCAATTGAAAAGTGAACAGCTGTGGAGCTCTCTGGAAAATACCGACGGACAAAATCCGTCGATGATTCCCTTCGTAATTGACATGATGAACAGTGTTTACAGTTTACCAATGGATTTACCAACAGATTTTACCGACGGAATAAATTCCGTCGGTAATTCCGTTGGTAAATCCTGACACGTCATCATTTTTTTTGCTTTGTTTTATTTTTTTTTCTGACTGTAATCCCCTCGGTATATACCGAGGGAATATTTCCGTCGGTAAAATCCCTCGGAAATTTACCGATGGAAATATTCCCTCGGTATTTCCGTTTGTATTTATCGATTTTCTAGTAATGAGTTAATTTAGGCTTTAATCGGAAGAAATTAAAGTTCTGGGTCAAATTATAACTTTTGAGAGGTAATTTGGTCAAATCAGGGGCTTAATTGCATAAATATTGAAGTTTGATGGCCAATTAGGGACTAAATTGAAGAAATCCGAAACAAAAGACTAAAATGTAAAACGCGCGTAAATAGAGGGGTTGTAATTAAAACCGGATCAGGGGCCAAATTAAAGGAATTAGAAGTTTATTGTTCAATTGAGGGTCAAATTCAACTAAGTCAAGACCAAGGACCAAAGTGAAAAAGGCGGCCAACTTCATGATTGCTGTTTGATTTTTGGCAGGGATGCAATTGCATTGATTTTTAAATCAAAATTACAATTTAGGACTCGATTGAACAAATCACAAATTGAGGACCAATGTGAACTCTGACATGTTTTTGCCGTATTTTCCTTTTAAATGAAACGGCGCGATTTGTCCAAAACGGAGTCGTTTCATCCACTGTTCATTAAAAAAAAAGCCCGAAACGGTACCGTTTTGATGACACTATGGGTCTTCTTCTTCCCCTGGACGCGTGAGGAAGGGGAAGAAGAAGATTTTTCTTCCCCTTATTTTCACCGCCTTCCCTTCCCCCAATGACCCAAAAAGACGCCGACCAGGGACCCTCCACCTGTACAGCTTTCCACGTGTTAGAGTTAGGAGAGGAGAGGTGTCTCTAGGGTGGTAGAGGGGCGGCTGAATAGTGGCTGCCCCGTCCACCCTACACCCCTGCGCCATTGACCGGGCAGGGGTGTAGGTATCCTTTTCTCCCTTTAAATACAGGGGAGAAAGGAGACACACGGGGATGAAAAAAAAGGTGGGAGAAAGAACGAAAAACCGAGAGAGAGAAAGAAAAGAAAAAAATAGAGGAAGAAGAGAAAGAAAACAAAGAAAAAGGAAAGAAAAAAACAAAGAGGAATAGAGAGAAAGAAGAGAGAAGCAGAATAGGGATAGAGAAGAGAGAGGGGAGGGGAAAATGAGAAAGAAGAGGGAGGACCGAAAGAAAAGAAAAAAGAAGAAGAGGGAGAATGGTCAGAAGACCGAAAGAAAAAAAGAAGAGAAAAAAATAGAGGGAGAGGAAGAAGAAGGAGCAGCTTCACCGGCCACTGTAGTCCCTCCACCACGACAACAGTGGCGCCGCCGCCAGCAGCACCGCATCGACGCCACTCCAAGTAACCTCCTGCTGCCTCATTTTGTTTCCTCTTGCTCAGTCCATGCCTGCATTTGCATGCAAAATGTGAATAATTCACATTCTGCAGCTAGGGGTGAGCAAACAAACTGAAAAACCGAGAAAACTAGAAAAGAAAATAACCGAAAAAACCGAACCGTGAAAAAAAAACGATTAAACAGATTAAATTTTTGAAAAAATCAGCCAGTTCGGTTTGGTTTCAGTTTTATAAGCCTAAAACCGAAAAAAACCGAGCGAAACCAAAAAAATAGAGCCAAACTGGTTTGAACCGATTTTTGCCCTAAAAATCCGAATCAAACCGAAACCGCTTGGTTTGAACCGGTTTCGGTTGTTTTTTTAAAAAATTTTGGTTGGGTTACTTTTTTTTTAATAAAAACCGAACAAAAAATGATCACCCCTATCTACAGCAAATGGTGAGAGGGTGGTTACTGTGTTTATGCACAGTAACCTGCCTATTTGGTTTTGGGCCGGGTCAGACCCATCCCACTGATCTGGGCCAGGTGCGGCCAATTTCAAAAAAAAATTAAAAAAAACAACAAATATTTTTCAATATTTGTGATTTCCTTGCGTATATTGTTTTACGCTGTTTTGTTTAATCTCAGTCTCCAGTTTTGTCAAAACTTTCAAAAATACAAAAAAAAAATTGAAAAAAGAAAAAATATTTTTGTGCATACAGCCAAGTGTCTCAAAACTAAAAAATCATATTGTGTTTGTCATACACCAGTAAAAAAATGTTTTAGCATACATTTTCACTTTAATAATCAGTTTATTAAAGTCAAGAGAACATTGGTCAAATGAACATTGGCTAAATTTTCAAAAAAACAACAAAAACTTTATTTTGTTTATCTTTTAGTATCTAGGGTATGACATTACACGTAATACGTATTCTGGATATTAAATTTTGTTTTTTTTCCGGACGTAGAACAGTTAAGTTTTACTCCATTAAGATAAGAACCTTCTTATTAAGGAAAGCTTTTCTTGAACCATAAACAGACCAACAATTAGATAATGCAATAAGACCATAGTTTTTTTATCGGACATTAAAACAATGCAGCCTACCTTAGGTAGGGCGTAGTTGAGGTGCTAATACCTTACTTTTACACAACCAGTCTCCGTACTCGATCTTTGAGACCAGTTAGGGTTCCTAGTAACCAGAATACTAGGTGGCAACTCCCAGTCCATATTTTACTGATAAGAGGCAAGAATTCCTTGCCTCTCCACATTCGCCAGATAGACATTATAATTTTCCCTGAGATTGGTGGACGATCGCCACGACGGCACACACGTGCGACAAAACATATCAATAAGCATGGTGAATTTCATGAAAAAAATCAATCAAGCAATCCAAGAAGGAAGTAAAGTGAAGACTTAGATTAAGTATTCATTTTAAGTGCTTAATATAAATCTTTATATCCTGCTTGATAGCACAATTAAAATAAACTCACACACTTCACAAAACATACATTTAAAGGATTGATAAATCATATGATAAAATAAACTGTAATTCTATATGAGCCAAACTACTGTTTAGTGTGACCAAATGAACCATTTGATCACTTATTCATCAATGATGAACATTTGAGATTTCTGCAAGAACTAATCAATCAATTGGCTTAACCAATATGAACCGCTCGACCATTGAAGTCTTCAATGAGATTATAAAGGCCATAAACAACTAGTTTTTCTTTAAAACACCCATACACACACACACCCACACCCACACACACACAGATAGCTCATCTAATTGCAAAATTAAAAATAAAATCCAAAGATTTATTATATACAAGCTATTATAAGAGTAAAACAACTTTAAAATCATCAATCATTGATTATACTCTAATTTGTTCTATTAAAACCTTCATATTCTAGTACAAAAGTAATTAATAGAGATGAGGACCCTAGAATTAGATTCCCACCTTGGATTCTTGTATCTGAAGGAATCCAAATGGGTTGAGTGTGACATCTTGTCAGATCCACATGTGTTTGGGTTTGGCATATAGCCAAGCTCAATAGAGGTTAGATTTGGCATCTTGCCAAATTCGCAGGTGCTTGGGCTCGATGCGTTGTCAAGCCCAAGAGGGATTGGTTCTAGTATCTTGTTGGACTCAAAGGCGTTTGGGCTTAGCGCACAACTACGTCTATAGCAGTTGATGTCAGACCTACTGGTGCTTGAGCTTAGTGTATAGCCGAGCCTAGAGGAATTGGGCATGACATCTTGCCATACCCTTTTACTATGGGTCAGCCTTTACTGAGCTTCTATAATGGATCTTTTTTCTTTTAGTCCATTCTAGTTATAGGCTTTATGAGAAAAAAGGTTTTCACTATGAAACACGCCGATCCATCAATACCTATATTCAAATTTAAAAAAGACATTTAAACCTATTCGGATGTAATGTGAGCTTGCAAGGAAGAGATTAATCCTCCTAAAGATATGGGTTGTAGATTATGTACTTAAAGATTTAATTTAAGGGTATAAAATGTAGTCCCAAAATGCATAACCTTTTGCTATGGGTCAGGCTTTGCTGAGCTTCTATAATGGATCTTTTTTCTTTTGGCCCATTCTAGTTATAGGCTTTATGAGAAAAGGAGTTTTCAGTATGAAACACGTCGATCCATCAATACCTATATTCAAATTTAAAAAAGACATTTAAGCCTATTCAGATGCAAAGTGGGCTTGCGAGGAAGAGATTAATCCTCTTAAAGATATGGGTTGTAGATTACTTACTTGCACATAGTTAAGCCCTAGAGAGTTAGGTTTGACATCTTACCAGACCCGCTTTTCACGTGTTTTAACTTCTGTCAAACCTTATGTTGGGTCTTCTTTCTCATAGTTCCTTTAGTCATATGCCTTAAAAGGAAATGGATTTCAGCTATATATGTGTGTGTGTGTGTCAATGCCTATTAATTAGAAATCAAGCTAGGAAAAATCAAAGAAATTATTGTACAATCATAACAAGAAAAACATGCTAATTAATTGTTTTGCCCTTTAATATTTTGAACTGGGAGAACAAAGAACACCCCATTTTCATCTTTCACTAATCCACTCATGTGATTGTCCTATGTTCAAAGTGATTGGCAGGTTTGTTACGATGAACAAACCCTTATTTCCTAGATAGGTTGAAATATCCACAATTATTAATGAAGCTTTTTCAGGATAAACTTGTAATTATTTTGCTACTATGTCATTTTAAATAATATTTTAGATAAAATTCCTTACAATTTTATCCTTATATTAGAAGTGAATGAGTTATATTACTCTTAATAATATTTCAAATAATAATTCCCCATACAAGTTTTTTATCCTTATATTAAAATGAGTACCAATAAATTATTATCACTAATAATATTTTTTTTATATTAACTTTTTTCATATGTTTTTGATTCTTATATTAAAAGTGAATGATATATTTTCTTGTCAAAATCCTTTGAAATTTTACAAACTTGTTGTAAAATTAGGCAACATTTCTTTAAAACACCGAAGTATTTTAGATTTTTAGAAAAAAGGCTCAAATAATTTTTAAGATTCTTGGCCATATATATATATATATATATATATATATATATATATATATATATAAGGATTTGTTTGGCAAAAATTCATTTTTTATTTCAAATAAAACTCAAAATAAGCCTAAAGGCGTGTTTGCCAAACATGCCTTTAAGCAAAAAATTCCTTTATGAAAAAGGTTGAAAACTGGTTGACCCGAAATCATTGATTCAACCATGAATTGAATCGAAAATCTTTTGTTTAACTCGAAAACAAGCCTAAAACAAAATAAATAATTCAAAATAGATTAAACTTAAAAAAAAAAACATGAAAGAAAAAAAACATTGTTCTATCAAATCAATCCAATTAAAAGCTTTTATTACATAGAAAACATCAAACACATCCCAAAAATGCTTCAGAAAACAACATCAAACCATAGAATAAAAAAACCACAACAACAAAAAGATAATCACAACCCTACTTTTCAAGCATTCCAAATCTCATCACCATGTTTATAAATATAAATACAGATCAAGTGACCATCATAGACACCTCATGCAGGTCAAATGGAGTCCACTTTTATATAGGAAATATACCTTCAAACCCCTAGAACAACTATGGTCCTCTTTTTTTTTCTTTGTAAAGTTTTGCTTCCACAAACTTGCTGCCTTTTCAAAACTTAAAAAATCCTTATGCTAGGGTCGTGAACCTTTATAACTTGGACTTTCTTTATCAAGATTTCTCCTCCATTTTTCTCCTCCTCAGCTCTAATTTTTCAATGGGTGTTTATTGGGTTTTGTTAAGATTTTTTTATAGATTCAGTCAAGGATCAAGTCTATGTTAAACCCTAAGATTAGGGTTTTTAAATAGGAATTTGGCCAAAATTCAATTTAGTCCCTAAATTCTCAAGTCTTCTTGAATACACCAACTTCCAATTTTATATAATTTTATTCTTGCCAAACTCAATTTTACAATTTGATCATTGGTTTTGAATTTCAATAATCAAGTCCTTAATTACCTATCAAACTTGAATATTTATGCAATTAAACCTCTGATTTAACAAAAATTAGGTTTTCAAAATTGTAATTCAACCCCTAGACTTCAATGTTTTTCAATTAAAGCTCAAATTAAACTCAAAAACCAATCTTCCTTGTAATTAAACCCTGAAAAATTCAAATTAAGCTCTTAAACATCTAGTTTTGGATTTTTCTTGTCACTAGGGCCTTTATTAGTTAAAATTGATTCATTTTTTTTTTAACTTTGGATATTTTGATTCTCCATAACCAATCTTTGGCAATTTTCTAGGCATTCTTTATGTTCTCTCCACGAATATATTTTTTTCAATGTTTTTTTTCAATTTTTATATTTCTTTTTCTGATTATGTTGTGTGTGGGGTCCTAAAATGGATAACAATAACGACACCTCTCTTTATTTGCATTTTGCTTGATATAAATGGGTTCCATAATGGATTTCCACGAGATTAAATGGTATAAATCATTGATTATATGTTTATTTGGTGGTACTTTGAAAATTCTTAGAAACATGGTGATATAGACATAAACACAAAAAAAAGGAAAGATAGCAAACTAGAAAGATATAATTGAAGTTGAATAGGGTTGTCAAACAAAACTCCAGTTCATAATTTTATTGCTAAATATTTATCTTTAAGAGGTTTACAACTCTTTAAATAAATCCAAAAACTAACCTAAACTAATTAGAAAACTAGCCTAAATTGTTGAAACAACACAGTTTGGAGCTGAACCCTTCAGAAACGTTGCAGACTTCCTTCTAAACTTTCTAACACATCTAATTTTGTATTTTTATGACTTTCATAACTCCAAATAAAAGCTAAAAACCAAAAACATGTATGGGCTACAATGAACTTCTCGATAAATTCTGATTTCTTTGTTTTGGCTATTTTTTTAGGCTTCCAAATGGTAGAATTGAGTTTCTAACTATTCATAAAAATTTTAGGCCTATGTTTGAACTTTTCATCTACCTAAAGAACACCTAAAACCAAGATGTGTGACTCCTATTATGAATTAAAAACAAAAAAATGTTACGGTTTGCATAAAGTTTTCCAATATGTTTTGTAAGGGTTTGCAACTGGTGTTTTTTAGGTTATTCCGTATTGGCTGCAAATGAATGTTTTTGGGATAGAAGATGGTTTTTTAGATGATGTTTTAGTGGTTATACTTGTTATGGTTTGGGGGTTTGAAAATGAATGAGTGTGTGGTCTGCAAAAATAGTGGGCTTGATGAGAAAAATGTTGGAGAAACCATAAGTGTAGTTGTCCTAGTGAGGAAAACCTAAAAAGGGAATCTTTTTTTCTTTCTTTCTTTATGGCCAACCTTCTCCCTCTCTCTCTTTTTGTGATTCTCTTTCTTTTTTTGTTCTTCTCACAAAAACCTCCTCCTCCCTTTTTTTTCTCTTGCCCTTTATTTATAATAACAAAATAAATTAGGAAAGCATTAATTGAAGATTTTTTATTTCAAAGAATTTAATTGAATATTTCAAAGATTTTTTGAAAAATTAATTGAAGATTTTTTCCTTTAAAGAAAAATTAATTGAAGATTTCTATTTTAATGAAAAATTTTGTTTTAAATTCACATGATTTGTTTTTTGGATTTTCCATTTTTATTTGAAATATATAAAACAACGGGGGGGTTAATTTGGGTTATAACAGAAGATTTAAAAATTTACTTCATAATTTTAATTTGAAGTATAAGAACGTCAATTTTGATCTCATTAATTCTAAAATTCTCTTCAAGAGATGCAAGGCACATCCTTTGCAATGAGCTTCATCGAGATCATTGAGTTTTAATACAAATTGATGCAGATGAAAACATAAACAAAAAGATAGCAAGTTAGAAGGTAAATTAAAGCTAAATAAGATTGCTATAGAGAATCTTAATTCATGATTTTATTATTGAATACTTCTCTTCAAGTGATCTCTCTCTTTACGAGGTTTATGACTGCTTAAATAAACCCAAAAGAACTTACCTAAACTAACTAGAAAACCTGAAAATAAAGGAAAAGCTATAAAAGTTCTAAACAAGATAGGAAAAATAAAATGGCTAATCTCAATTTTTGATTTTCTAAAACACCATAAGGAAAACATATGTTCCTAAACTAAATAAAAAATAATAATAACTAAGAAAATAATCTCCTTAAAAATTTTCATACATCATATAGGTAATCAATTTAATGTCGAAGATAAAGTCATGACACATCAATCAATTCATATTTTTATAAGACAATCACATAAGTATTGAATTGATGAAAGATGAAAGGGAGGTGTTCTCTTTTCACCTGGTTCATGTAGATGTATGGTGGGGTTATGAATTTTCTGATCAACAATGCCTCGGAAAGTGATATGAAAAAGGGTTTGGATTATCAAGTTAATTTGGATTAATTATTTTTATTAAAACAATATTATTTCATTAATTTAGTCAGATTTGATCAAGTTACAAGTTAATCTAACCAGGTAAATTGTATTTCACAAATTTTTTTTAATTTAACTCAATCTAAATTAAATTTTAGATAATAAGTTTTTCACGTCCCCTGTTTAACAACCATGCTTCTTGGACATTAAGCATGGCATCAATCTGGCGGTGTGTATGTGGCGGGCCTATGTGGGCCTTGTGTGACTGCATGCGGCCCTGCAATAGAAACTGTTGTCCCCAACTTGATATCCTTTCCTCTCCTGCTGCCAAAAAGCAGGAGGGTGGTCCGTACGAATTAAATGAAAGGAAAAGCAGAGTCAAAGACCCTAACAACCCCAGTTACTCCCATGGATATCATAGATACCTTCTCCTTCTATTCTCCCTCTCTCCCTTCCTCTACCCTTCCTTTCCTTATAAGAACAAAAAGTTAGATATGATCTTTAAACCAAATCTCACCTAGTAACATTTTGTCCAGTAACACTCATAATTACATATAAAGACTACCCCAGTTGGAGTTTTGTCTTAATACTACCTAGCACTATCGTTTTTGGAATGAATTTTTGCACATCAAAATTAAATCTACTTCTTTATCTTTACCGTATAAAAAAACATATCATCCACATCTAGATTAGAATATCCATGAGAATTTTACTCCAGTTAGTATAACATAAGTTTGAATAAGGATGATTAAGGAAGAAATACAGTCTTTAATCCTAGCATCGGTCATAGGATTAGTGTTAATACAATAGGATTAGATTAATAGGAAGATTCATGTAAAGAAACAATAAAGTAAGTAGCAAACAAAAATTTATATTCCTAGTTGGGGTAAAAACAATTGCAATTAGAAGCTCATGCTCTTCAAAACAGCTGGCCTTTTTAGGATCTTATGGAAAAAATTAAGAAAGTAATGTATACCACCAAGGATGATGACAATGACAAGCTCACATGAATCCAACCAGATAATACATGAGGTCCCTACATATAAACACACCCCTCCATTTTTATTTGTTTTTCTTTCTCTCTCAAGGAAGATAGAAGCAAGGATTTAGAATGAGGAAGAAAGGGAAAATTGCCTAACTTGAGAAGCTTCCAGGCAAGCACCCTTGTAAGAAAAATCACACGCATGTGCCTACCCTTGTTTCACTCTTATTTTCCATCTATCTATCTGATTTTTTTTAACATTCCAACGATAGGAACTTGCACCCTTTGTAACGTCTGTGAAGGAGCTTGTTGTCTAGTGCTGGTTTTCTTCAAGTCTTCTAGCTTGTCAAAGAATATGGCAGTGACTGTCATTGAGATTATGGAAGAAGAATAATCTTTAACCCTAAAAAAGAGTTACTTTTTAGTACTTGTCTGTTTTGATCCACCGATTTGCCTTTAAACACAACCCCCACTTCTTTTCTTTTTTGGATAGAAGGAGGTACTATTTCTAGTTTGCTAACCTACTTTAATCTTTCCCTCTCCTAGCTTGCTAGTATTAGATCTTGCCAAAGGAAAAGACAAGATCTTTTATAATTATTAGCAAAGAAATGGAATTTGGGACAGGTTTTAGTGAGGGAGATCAAATGAGTAGAGGAAAAGGACTCCCTTTTTCTTCATACTCATCTTGGAATTCATCTCCTTCATCATCTTCTTCTCAGCAAAGAAATCAACTTGTTTTAGGCCAAATCTATGAAAACCACCAAATGGGCTCTTGGTTAGGTAACAAGTATGACCAGGTCGATCAAGATACATCAAGATTTAATGAGAGTGTAGCTGTCAACGCCGCTAAACTTGACCCTGTGGATGTCAATGATGAAGAAGAAGGCGGCCGAGGAGAATCTAGTAGTGTGCAGGTGATAGAAAAGGAGCACATGTTTGATAAGGTTGTAACTCCAAGTGATGTAGGTAAGCTAAATCGCCTTGTGATACCAAAACAGCACGCAGAGAAGTACCTTCCTTTAGATTCATCATCGAATGAGAAGGGGCTTTTACTGAATTTTGAGGATATGAATGGTAAAGCTTGGAGATTCAGGTATTCATACTGGGGCAGTAGCCAGAGCTATGTTATGACTAAAGGTTGGAGCCGTTTTGTCAAGGAGAAGAAGCTTGATGCTGGTGATATTGTGTCTTTTCAAAGAGGGGTAGGTGAATTGGGTAAAGATCGTTTATACATTAATTGGAGGCGCCGGCCAGACGCACCGGACGACCCCTCTCGCCATCTACACCACTTTCACAACCACCATTTCTCAGCAATCCCTTGGAGCCCTTTACTCATGCGCCCACCAACAGTACCAGTCTTGCCAAGGGACCACCTTCACTTGTCTAATCCTAATAGAAATACTTGTTACAAAGTTGGTGGTAGTTCTTATGGTTATGGTTATGGTTATGGTAATTACAGCAATGTGGTAAACCCTTGTTCATCTTCTGGTTCAGTTTTTTACATGACATCATCAGCAGGAGCAGCAGCAGCATTAGAACCAGCCCCGCAACAGGTTGGCATGGGGATGGTGCAATGGCTAGGAGGAGGTGGGGTTGTAGAGCCAGTGGTGTATGAGTCGGTGCCGGTGGTCCAAGGGAAAGCAGCAGCAAAGAGACTAAGGTTGTTTGGTGTAAACATGGACTGCCCCATTACTGATCAATCCGATGACTATGGTCACAAATTGTCCTCAACAACAGCAGCAGCAACAACATTACCTCATAATGCTACTATTGCATTGCAGCCTAATCCTCAACTCTCTTCACAGTCTTTGCAACATCCTCTCCACCAATTGAGGCACTATAGAGGCACTCCACTAGCAGCAATGCCACCCTCCACCACTCAATTTCTCCACAAAGGGAAGTCATTATCACCATCATCATCCTCCATGTCCTTGGATTTAGATATCTGATTATTGACTCCTTATGAGGTCCAAAATTCTAAACTTTTCCATCAACAAACACAACAAGAAGGTGCATATCAAGAAAACTAGCTGATCGATCACTTCTTTTACATTAGATATCTTCATTTCTTTGATGTTCTACCTCCAAGACCCCAGAAACCACAAATTATGCTCCTCCTTCACCGGTCATTACTTGATGATGATGATGATGATGAATAAAAGAGGAATGAAAAGGATCTTATCAATGAATTAATATTGCTGCCTACAATAGTACACAAGTGGTTTGTTGAAAGTTTGGGGGGTTTTCAAAGGATTTATTAGCCATCATCCAGAAAACATCAGAAACTTTGAGAGAGATAGCTAGCTCTAGCCGCCACCAATGTTTCAAGTACTGTCTTTCGTTTTCACTTTGTATAAATATATGTAGTGCATGTCAATAGATATAGACATATCAGACATAGATCCAACCTTGTTTCCCAAGATTCCATGTTTTCTTTTCTTTTCTTTTTGTAGAGCCTGGTTTCGTTTTCCTCATTATGTATCAATGCCGTGGTTTCTCCCTGATTTTATTAGTTTCCAACATCTTTTCTCATTGGGTACTAACTATTCTCTCTCTGATCTTCCTTATCTAAGTACATAGACTATCGCATAGTATAACAACCTTTCCTGACTCCTGTGCATAAACTTAGTACTGTAAGATTATTAGCCAACCTGATATAATCTATAGGTTGTTTTCTTCTCTCTTTCTCTCTTGTTTTTAGCTTGGTATCTAGGTTGTTGTTCTTGTTACTGGTTTGCCACAGGTTTAGCAGACAAAGTAGCAGAGCTTTAAAGGTAGTGTTTTTCTCTTATTTCTTGCCCTCTTTATTTATTTTATCTCTGATTCTTGTTTCCATGTCTAGGTCTCTTCTTTTTAAAACCTTTTTTTTTTTTTTTTTTTTTTTTTGGAGGGGGTGTTATTTATAACCAATT